>ENA-ORXI01002347-ORXI01002347.1-sediment-metagenome-genome-assembly--contig:-NODE-2347-length-13667-cov-3.052833_pt1 | contig 13667 bp, 15 predicted proteins | sample MGYA00237861_ERZ511468 | MGnify/ENA primary metagenome ERZ511468 (study PRJEB26299, sample SAMN06266213) | sediment metagenome | isolation source: Hudson Canyon methane seep mesocosm | place... | reverse complement strand
AAAGCGCGGGAATATGCCAAGCGGTTAGAAGCGACACAATAGGTAAAACCTCAAGTGACGATTCATTTAGTCAGTCGTTTTGCTAATTCATTGACTTGAATTTTTTGAACCCTATCAACAATTGGTGCCAAGGTATCTAGCCCATTCTTCATATAACCTACGACTTGGTAGCTATGGGTTATTTTGGTCTTACTTGCACCAATTGCTTCAAACTTCCATGACATGCCGCCTTGTACGCCTAGCATTTGCAGTGGCCCCAAGCCGCCGACCATTCTTATTTCCTTATTCGGTTCGACGAAGGATACCGTCATGTGCAACACTTCTTTGACACCGGATTTTTCGCAAAAACAACCGCCGGCTTTGGCATCGATGGACAGGTTTTCTGATTTTCCAAAATAGTGTATATTCTTCTACTTTATTCGTAAATTCTACTTCTCTAACTGTTTTAAAAGAAGATATGCATTCTTCTATTTCTTTTACTTGTTCCCACAGTTTTTCTTCACTTACTGAGCGTGTTTCAATTAATAATGATGTTACTTCATTATTAAAATCTTTTAAATATGAAGGCATTCCATCATTATTTTGAACTGATTTTAAAGCTTTGTTATCCATTAATTCAACTGCATCAACAGTAATCTTTTTATCATCTTTTGCAAGCTTTAATTTAGTAACCGCATTACATGCATCACTTATATTCTCAAAGAACACTAAAGCAGAAGCTTTGTTTGCATAATCTTCAACTGTATAATAAGTAACTTCTTCGATAAAAGCAAGTGTTCCTTCAGAACCTATAATTAAATGAGCTAATATATCAAATACATCTTTATAATCAATTAATGCATTTAAAGAGTAACCACATGTATTTTTTATTTTGTATTTTCTTTGAATTAGTTTTTTAATCCAAGCTTCTTTGGAATCACTTAGAACCTGAGTTGAGCGTAGAACAGTGGCCACACTATCTAAAACTATCTCACCTTGAATTAGATTGTGAACCTTCAAAGTATTTCCAGTGGAAACTAAGTCACAAATTGCCTCTGCCTTTCCTAAACTTGGTGCAAGTTCAACTGCTCCAGAAAATTGAGTAACATCAATATTTAATCCTTTTTCTTTTAGAAATTTTGTAACAATATTGGGGTAACTTGTTGCAATTGTTTTTCCTTCAAGTTCATAAATTGATCGATAGGAACTGGATTCAGGATAAGCAAAAGCTAAGCGGCATTGACCAAAATTCAAGTTTTCTTCAAAACTAAATAGGCAATCCTGCTTACTATTATCCATGGCTATTTTTTTTTCTAAGGCAACATTCTGTCCAACGATCCCCAGGCTACATAAATTCTCTTGAATTAAATCAGGAATGTCATCATCTCTAACAAACATAAGATCAATGGGCATATTTTCTCCATAGCCAATCAATTGATTCTTGGCTTGACTAAAAATTAGTCCACATTTCTGCAGTAGTGTAGTGCTATGTTCAGTCAGCCTTCCAGATTTTTGTATGGCTATTTTAATCCGTGTCTCTGACATTATTTAATCCTTTTTAATGCAAGAGCATAACCATCTGAACCGTCATATAGGAATCTAGCCACACGACCAATAGTGGTGACACTAACACCAGTCATAGAGTTGATTTCTCTATAGGTATAACCTTGATTAAGAAATTCAGCCACTAACCATCTGTCTTTGATTGATTGAAGTTCAGCAGGCGTAAAAATATCACCAAAAAATGCACGATGTTCATCAAGATTTCTTAATGACATAATCGCTTTAAATAATCTTTCTTCAGCAGCTCTTTCTTCTTTATTTGTTAAAACTCTTTCTAATTTCATAACTCTATACTATTGTATTAATGTGTTAATACATTATATTTATTTTTTAATGTAATACAAGTAATAGAAGAGGGTGTTTTATGAAGAGATTTTAGATGCTATAGCGTTGCCCATATCCACAGTGCTAACAAAATTATCTTTCGATAAATCTACTGTAAATATTCCATCATCAAGAACTGACTCTACTGCTTTATCTATAGCTGATGCTTCTTCTGTTAGACCTAATGAGTGTCGTAATAACATAGACACTGACAAAATAATTCCACATGGATTAGCTAGTTCCTTACCTTGTATATCTGGTGCAGAACCATGGATAGGCTCATAGACTCCAAAGTTATCATTGCCCAAAGATGCAGACGGTATCATGCCTATAGAACCCGTTAACATTGATGCTTCATCAGTAAGAATATCTCCAAACAAGTTATCAGCTAGCACCACATCAAAATCACCTGGCCTTGATAATAAATGCATAGTAGCTGCATCTGCTAACATATGTTCAAGTTCAATGTTGTTATAGTTAATTCCAAGATAGTCAGTTGTAACACTTCTCCATAATTGTGACGTTGCCATTACATTAGCCTTATCAACTGAAGTAATTTTCCCTCTTCGCTGTTGTGCAAGATTAGCTGCAACCTTAGTAATACGCTGGATCTCTGGGGTTGAATATTCACAAACATCTTTTGCATAATCATCCAGTCTTTCTTTCTCTCCAAAATAAATACCGCCAGTCAATTCCCGAACAAACATAATATCAATGTCGTTTAAGTAGTCGTTTTTTATTGGAGAACTATCAATTAATTGGGGGTAAGTCCTGATGTGTCTTAGATTAGCATAAACACCTAAGTCAGATCTCATATCAAGGAGACCTTTTTCAGGTCTAGTTTTAGCTTTTGGATCGCTCCATTTAGGGCCTCCAACAGCCCCTAGAAGAACAGCATCAGCCTGTTTACATAGGTCCTGTGTTTCTTGGGGATAAGGTGAACCAGTTTCATCGATGGCAATCCCACCAAAAAGAGCATTATTTAGGCTAAAACTATGGCCAAACTCTTTTTCAATGACTTTTAGTATTTTAACAGCTTCATTGGTAACCTCAGGACCAATACCATCACCAGCTAATATTGTTATTACACTTTTCATTGTGATGTTTCATAGTTAGTAATTTCTAATTCTTGGCTCAATATATATCCCAGTTGATCAATGCCATTCATCAAACAATATCTAGAAAATGGATCTACAGAGAAACTACATGAGTTGCCTAACTCAGTTTCCAATTTAAGATTATCTAGATCAACTGCCACTTCTAAACCTTCATTACCTAATAACTTTTTATGTATATCTTCTGGAACAGTAATTGGAATCAAGCCATTCTTTAATGCATTGTTTTTAAAGATATCTGCAAATGAGGTACTAATAATTGCTTTAAAGCCAAAGTCCACTAGAGCCCACGGTGCATGCTCTCTTGATGATCCACACCCAAAATTATTTCCTGCTACTAGAATAGAAGAGTTTCTAGCCTCTGGTTTATTGAGAACAAAATCTTCTATTGGATGACCTAATTTGTCAAACCTCCAATCATAAAAAAGACAATCTCCAATCCCTTCTTTTGAAGGAAGAGTAAGAAACCGAGCTGGAACTATTTGATCCGTATCAATATCCTCATTGGGTAAATTGATTGTTGTCGAACTAAATTTTAAGATTTTCTCCATAACTTATTTGTCACCATATATTCTTGGGTCCTGAACAACACCAGATATAGCTGATGCGGCAGCTGTTTTTGGGCTAGCTAATATTGTTCTTGAGCCTTTACCCTGTCGACCTTCAAAATTTCTATTACTAGTGCTTACAGCTAATTTACCCTCACCAACTGTGTCTCCATTCATACCTAGACACATGGAGCAACCAGATTCTCTCCATTCTGCACCTGCTTTTTTAAAAATTTGATCAAGACCTAAATTTTCAGCTTCTGCCTTAATAGCTTGTGAGCCTGGAACAATCAGAGTTCTGACATTACTATCAACTTTCCTATCCTTTAAAATATCGGCAGCATCTTGTAAATCTGATAATCTTGAATTCGTGCAACTACCAATAAAAACCACATCTATTGGTTTTTCTAGAAGCGGTTTACCTGATTCAACTTTCATGTAATTCAGTGCCTGTTTAAAACTTTGACTGCCATTATGATGTGGGACTTCTGCATCAATAGACATAACCATGCCAGGGTTAGTTCCAAAAGTTATCATGGGTTGTAATGCATCAATATCAATGTCAACTTCTTTATCAAAAATAGCGCCATCATCTGTCACCAAGTTTGACCATTTATTAACAGCCTTAACCCAGTCATCTCCTTTGGGTGACATGGGCCTATTTTCTAGATAATCAAACGTTGACTGATCAGGAGCAAACATGCCTGCACGTGCGCCTGCTTCTATACTCATATTACAAATTGTCATTCGTTGTTCCAATGACAGAGAAGAGACCGTGTTGCCTCTATATTCAATAACATGTCCAGTGCCTCCATCTACTCCTATGTCTCCTACAATTTTAAGAATAATATCTTTAGCACAAACTCCACTATTAAGGTTACCCGTCAAATTCACAGAGAGTGTTTTAGGTTTTCTTTGGAGAAGACATTGAGTAGCAAGAACATGAGCTACTTCAGTAGTCCCAATACCAAAAGCTAATGCGCCAAAAGCACCATGGGTGCTTGTATGACTATCACCACATACCATTGTCCTGCCTGGCTGGGTCGCTCCTAATTCCGGTCCTATAACATGAACAATACCTCTCCGATCACTCTCAAAACCATATAATTCTATACCGAAATCCCTACAGTTCTTGATCATGTCACGAATTTGATTAGCCGGGCCTTTTTCTGAAACAATATCTAGATCTTTTAAACTAGTGATAGGCACAGTAGGAGTAGAGTGATCCATTGTTGCTAAAACCTTTTTTGGGTCTCTAACTTTAAGATTATTTTCTCTTAAAAGAGTAAATGCCTGTGGTGTTGTTACCTCATGGATTAAGTGTAGATCAATATAGATTATAGCTGGGATATCATGTGTCTCAGGAACAACTACATGTTGTTCCCATACTTTTTCAAAAAGTGTTTTAGGTCTACTATTCAACGTTATCTAGCCAGCCCCACTGATCAACAGTAGATCCGTCAAATAACCCAAAAAAGGTTCTCTGAATCTCTTCAGTAATTGGACCTCTTGCTCCGTTACCAACCTGAATCCTGTCTACAGTCTTAATGGGAGTTATTTCAACAGCAGTTCCAGTAAAAAATAATTCATCAGCAAGGTAAAGTTCTTCTCTTGTAATTTCTCTTTCCATAACAGAATGCCCTAATGTTTCAGCAATTTTCATTACAGAATCTCTAGTGATTCCATCAAGGATGGATGAACTGAGAGGAGGGGTAGAAATTATATTATCCTTAACAAGAAAAACATTTTCTCCAGCTCCTTCGCTGACCATTCCTTTTGAATCCAAACAAATGCCTTCATCATAACCATTTTCTTTGGCTTCAATAGCCACAAGTGTTCCGGATAAATAGTTGCCTGATGCTTTTGCCATAACTGGAATAGTATTAGGTGCAATTTTATTCCAAGAAGAAACGCATACATCTACACCACTCTTAGCACTTTCTTTTCCAAGATAAGGTCCCCATTCCCATGCTGCGACAACGACCTCTATGTCATCATCTAGAGAGGCATGTAAACCAAGATCATTGTATCCTCTGAAAGCAATTGGCCGAATATATGCGCCTTTATTTAATTCATTAGAAACAACAACGGTTCGACAAGCATCCATTATTTGATTTGAATCAAATGCCATATTCATCCTGTATATTTTTGCAGAATTAAATAATCGCTTAATATGATCCTCTAACCTAAAGATCCTAGTACCGTCATTTGTAGAATAAGCTCTGATACCTTCAAATACAGCTGCACCGTAATGCAATGCATAACTTAAAACATGGATTTGAGCTTCTTCCCAAGGAACAAGCTTGTTATTAAACCAGATGTGTTTAGTTGGTTTTAATGGCATATTTTCCTCTAATGTCTATTTTTATTTCTTTCTATTCTATTTATAACTTCAAGATAAGCTAAAGCACCTGACTCTATTATATCTGTACTGATCCCATGACCTCTAAAGTCTTGACCTTCATAGCTTACAGTAACAGTAACTTCACCCTGTGCATCTTCACCGACGCTTACACTATGAATCTCAAAGTTGGTTAATTCAAGATTGTATCCCGTTATTTCTTCGATGGCATTAAAAACTGATTCAATTGGCCCACTAGAAGATTTCTTCTCAGTTGATGCTTCATGCATGGAGCCATCAATATGTTTTAGCTTTAACTCTGCGTGAGCCCCCCAAGAAGATCCTGATGATGTTTCTAAATCAACAAGTTCCCAATTGTTTAATGTTCCTCCATCTGCATTAAGAACGATTGCCTCTATGTCGCTATCAAATATATCTTTTTTTCTATCAGCAAGCTTTTTAAATTCTTTGAATGCAGGACCTAAATCTTCATTGCTTAATTCATAACCTAACTCGGTTACTCTATTGAGAAACGCATGTCTCCCACTATGTTTTCCAAGTACTAGATTTGACCGACCAATGCCCACATCTTGTGGTTTCATGATTTCATAAGTTGAAGCATGTCTTAACATTCCATGCTGATGAATACCTGCTTCATGTGAAAAAGCATTATCCCCAACAATGGCCTTGTTCCTTGGGACATGCATGCCTGTGATGGTGGATACCAATCTACTTGTTGGATAAAGCTTCGTGCTATCGATAGATGTGTAAAAGTTGAAATACTCTTTCCTTGTTTTTATTGCCATACATACTTCCTCAAGCGAAGTATTGCCGGCTCGTTCACCAATACCATTGATAGTACATTCAACTTGTTGTGCTCCAGATTCTAATGCAGCCAAACTGTTAGCAACTGATAAGCCAAGATCATCGTGACAATGGACACTAAAAATCACGTCTTCAGCGTTATTACAATGAGTGATTAAATGTTTAAACAATTCACCAAATTCAAAGGGTATGGTATAGCCAACAGTATCAGGAATATTAATCGTTGTGGCCCCAGCTTCAATTGCAGCATTCACAACCTCAGTTAAAAACTCATGATCAGTTCTTGAAGCATCTTCAGGTGAGAACTCAACATTCTGACAATGCTCTTTAGCCATTTTTACAGCATTATAAGCTGCCTTTAAAACTTCATCTTTAGCCATATTCAATTTATGCTTTAGGTGTATCTCGCTGGTTGCAACAAACACATGGATTCTTCGATTAGAATTTACTTCTAGTGCTTGATGAGCCTTTTCTATATCTTCCTCATTACATCGAGCTAAGGAACAAATAGTTGGTCCCTCAACTTCACTTGCAATTGCTTTGACTGATTCAAAGTCACCTGGAGAAGCTGCTGCAAATCCTGCTTCTATTACATTCACATTGAGTTCTTTAAGCGCATGAGCAATTTTCAATTTCTCTCCCAACGTCATACTACAACCTGGGGCCTGTTCACCATCCCTCAAGGTTGTATCAAATATAATTATCTCTTTTGCTTCATTCATAAGTCATTACTCACTTTTAGTTCTTAGATTTATCAACTATTTTATTTGTCTCTATCCATGGCATCATCGACCTTAATTCTTGACCAACTTGCTCAATAGAATGATTGGATGCTTCTTCTCTGTATTGTTGCATCTTTGGTCCACCTTTCCCAAGATTGCTCTTACGAGAATCATCCATAAATTCTTGAGCAAAATCACCTGATTGAATTCGATCTAAAATAGATTCCATAACCTGTTTAGTATCAGCATTGACAACTTTAGGACCACTGACATAATCTCCGTATTCAGCTGTGTTTGAGATGCTATATCTCATATTTTGTAATCCACCTTCATAAATCAGATCTACAATAAGTTTTACCTCATGAAGACATTCAAAATAAGCCATTTCAGGAGGGTATCCGTTCTCAACCAGAACCTCATATCCAGTTTGTATTAATGAAGTGAGACCTCCACATAACACAGCCTGTTCGCCAAATAGATCTGTTTCTGTTTCATCTTTAAAGTTTGTTTCAATAATTCCGGCTCTTCCTGAACCAATTGCACACGCATAGGAAAGACCTAGTGGTCTAGCATTACCTGAAATATCTTTATGAATTGCCAATAAACAGGGAACTCCTGCTCCTGATTTATATTGTGATCTAACAGTATGTCCTGGGCCTTTGGGTGCAATCATTATTACATCCAGATCTGTTCGAGGAACTATCATTTCAAAATGAATATTAAACCCATGTGCAAAGGCTAAAATAGCACCTTCTTTTATATTACCCTCAATCTCATTCTTATATATATCAGATTGTAATTCATCAGGAATCAACAACATCACCATATCAGCATCTTTAACTGCCTCACTAACTTCTTTAACCTCTAAACCTGCTGTCTCAGCTTTAATCCATGAGGATGAATCTCTTCTAAGAGCTACAGTGACATTGCCTCCTGAATCTTTTAAGTTGTTTGCATGAGCATGTCCTTGAGAACCATAACCTACAATTACCACTTTTTTATTTTTAATTATTTCTAGGTCAGCATCGTTGTCATAATATATCTGCATTACTTTTCTCCTAAGTCAGATCTTGTTAAAAAAAAACCCCGCTTTTCTGCGGGGCTCTTTAAAATTAAACTTTTTTTAAAATTCTATAAGTTAGCCCCACTAGCATCTATTTCTAGCAGAATTAGTAGTTCTAGGGCTAAACACCCTCTAAATTGATTGTTGTTTTCGCTGTTCATCAGGCAAATGGTTATAGAAGTATGTGTTTTTGTCAACATTTAATTAAATAAATAATTATTTAGAAACGTTAATGTAAATCATTAAAGTTAAAAATAAATAATAAATTTACGTTAATTTTTTTTACTTTTTTGATTACATAACCCTTTGGAGTATTTTTTGATTATGCTATTATCAGATGCTGAAATGGGCTAGGGGAGCAGCCTTAAAATAAAAATCTACAACATCTTAGGAGATTGTATATGAAAATTTTTCATAGGTTAACTGGTAAGATTCTAATGGGTGGAGTAATGCTAATTACACTGCCGATGATACTTCCTGCCGAGACTTTGAGTCAAGTTCTTAATGGTCAACATGAAAGAACTTTGCTTGCTCAAGAGTCACAACAAAGAGTTGAAAAGGTAGCAGAACAAACAAGAAAAATGGAAGATAAATACAGGGCCGCTTTGAAAGAAATAAACGGTCTTGAGATTTACAATCAGTTATTAGAGCTACAGATAGAAAATCAAGCTAGAGTAAAAGTTGATTTAGAAACATCAATTATCGTTGCTTCTCAAATTAATAGACAAATTGTCCCTGTAATGACTAAGATGATTGACTCCTTAGATCAGTTTATCCAACTTGATGTTCCTTTTTTAATGGACGAAAGAACCAAAAGAGTCGACTTCCTTGAAGAATTAATGCAGAGAGAAGATGTCACAGTTGCAGAGAAATTTAGGAAAGTCACAGAAGCATATCAAATTGAAAATGATTACGGTAAAACCATTGAAACCTATAAAGACACTTTAGATGTAGATGGCAAAACTCTTGAACTAGATTTTCTTAGAATTGGAAGAATTTCTTTTCTGTACCAATCAGTTGACGGACAAACATCTGGGGTTTGGAATCAAAAATCACGGTCATGGCAAGATGCTAGTAATAACCGTAATGAAATTAAAGCTGGCTTAAGGATAGCTAAGAAGCAGGTTGCACCTGATTTAGTTATTCTGCCTGTAGATTCAGCGGAGGCAATATAATGAAAAATATCAAAATAATTATTGCTGTTATTTGTTTTATTGCATTACCAGCTTATTCTCAACAATCAGCTACAACCATTGATGGTCTTTTGGATAGAGTTCAACAAGGAAAAGTTAATGATAATCAAGAAAATCAAAAAAGAGAGGCTGAATTTAGACAGAAAAGAGATCAACAAGAGACACTACTTGCTGATGCTGAAATAAATAAAGTCAACGAAGAAATTAGAAGCACACAACTAGAAGCTCTTTTTGAGAAAAATGAAGCAGTTAATAATGATCTTCAAGAAACACTTAACGAAAGACTAGGAGCTCTTAAAGAACTTTTTGGAGTTATGCAGCAAGTAGCAGGTGACGCTAGAACTCGATTTGATAATTCACTTACAAATATTCAGTACCCAGATCGATCAGCTTTCTTAGAAGAATTAGCTAAAAAAATCGGAAGCAACTCTAAGCTTCCATCAATTGATGAAATTGAAAGACTTTGGTTTGAACTTCAAAGAGAAATGACTGAGGCAGGTAAAGTAGTAAAATTCACAACAGATGTAATTGATACAAACGGATCTAAAGCTCCAATAGAGGTCGCTAGGGTGGGTTTATTTAATATTGTTGCTGATGGCAAGTATCTTAATTATTCCCCTGAAACAGGAAATGTAACTGAAATACCAAGACAACCAGAAGGTAGAAGATACGTTACCAGCACCTCTGAATTATTTAGTGAATCTGATAACAAAATTGCTTTTGGATTAGATCCAACATTAGGCGGTGTACTTGCATCATTGGTAGGCAGACCTAACCTAATTGAAAGAGTTCAACAGGGTGGAATAGTTGGTTACTTGGTAATACTGCTAGGAATATTCGGGGTTAGTATCGCAGGACAAAGATGGTATGTGCTTCAAGCGGCAGATAAGAAAGTGTCGGCTCAACTAAAAGCTAGCGCTATCAGTGATGATAATCCTCTTGGTCGTGTACTTGGTGTGTATGAAAAAAATAAGACCGTGGATACAGACACCTTAGAACTTAAATTAGCTGAAGCTGTATTTAAAGAAACTCCAGAACTTAACAAAGGATTACTCATCATTAAAGTAATCTCAGTTGTTGCACCACTAATGGGGCTTCTAGGAACAGTGACAGGTATGATTAAAACCTTCCAAGCTATTACCTTGTATGGAACTGGTGATCCAAAGCTAATGGCCGGCGGTATTTCTCAAGCACTTGTGACAACTGTATTAGGTTTGACAGTAGCCATTCCGACAACACTCCTACATACTATTGTAAGTGGAAGAAGCAGAAGAGTAACTCAGATAATACAAGAACAGGCAGCAGGAATTATTGCTAATCATTCAGAAAAATCATCTGGTTAATCTTGACCAAACGAAGGATTGAAGAATGAGTGATATAATAATCGCAGTAAGGGACTTCCTTGAAATGGGAGGACAAGTGCTAAATCTTATAGCAGTAGTAATATTCTTAATGTGGATGCTTATTCTCGAACGCCTTGCTTTTTTCCAAACTGAACTTAAAACACTGAAATCAAGCACTCAATCCTTATGGCATTCTAGAAACGATAAAAAATCTTGGAATTCAGAAGCCGTTCGAGGGAAATTAATCTCTGAATTCAGTATGTCTGCTAATAAATTTATTCCAATCATTAAAACACTTGTTGCACTGTGTCCACTCCTAGGGCTAATGGGGACAGTCACTGGCATGATCGAGGTATTTGATGTAATGGCAGTTTCTGGATCAGGTAATGCAAGATCCATGGCTTCAGGAGTATCAAAAGCAACGATTCCAACAATGGCAGGAATGGTTGGAGCACTTTCAGGAGTATTTCTTGTAACTATATTGACTGAAAAAGCAACTTCAGAAATTGAGGATCTTGAAGAATCGTTAGGATCAGATCACTAATTAATTAAGAGGAAAGAATAATGAGAAAAAATTTATTTCAAGCAGTGGAACAAGAAGAAGCAGAAATTAACTTAACACCGATGCTTGATGTAGTCTTTATCATGCTAATTTTCTTTATCGTAACTGCCTCTTTTGTTAAAGAGTCAGGATTAGATGTTAATAGGCCGGATGCACCAACTGCAGTTAAAAAGGAAAATGCTAATATTTTGGTTGCAATAGGATCGAGTAATGAAATTTGGATCAACCGAAGACGCATAGATCCAAGAGCAGTAAGACCGAATATAGAAAGACTCCATGCTGAAAACCCTGAAGGGTCAGTCGTAATTCAAGCAGATAAAAAAGCATTTCATGAAACAGTCGTCTTGGTTATGGACGCTGCTAGACAAGCAGGGGTATATAACGTTTCAATTGCTGCGGAAGCCGGTGAGTAACTCTAATTAACTATTATGTCTGAAGCAACTGAACAAATTAAAAGTAACTTTGGTATAGAAGACCCTATAAAACGCTTAGCTGTTGCCGCGATAGTATCAGTGTTTACTACCTTTTCTATTCTTTGGTTAATGCAAGTTCTAATTGCCACAGGTAAAGGTGCCATTACCTCTAAATATGAAGGGAGATTTGTTGATTTTGTCCGTATAAAGAAAGACGAAGATTTAGATTTAAAAAATGCTAAACCAAAAAAACCTCCTGAACCAGAAGAACCTCCACCTGATACACCTCAACAATTAGATGATATTGATACCTCTGCAGAAACAGTCAATATAGGTGCTGTGGATACAAATGTTGGAGTAGGAGCAGGGATAGGGGGGTTTAATGCTGGAGAAGGCGAATACCTTCCCATTGTCAAGGTTGCACCAATTTACCCTAACAGAGCTTTATCTAGAGGCATTGAAGGCTGGTGTATAGTCGAATACACAGTTACCAGAAATGGCACAACTGGTAACGGTAAAGTTGTTGAGTGCACCAGCAGTTTATTTGCAAGCGCTTCACTTAAAGCATCAGCAAAGTTCAAGTATAAACCAAGAGTGATTAATGGAACCCCCATTGATGTACCTGGTGTACAGCATAAAATTACATTCGAATTAGAAAGATAAAATGAAATCAAAAATTATATTTATTACCCTTATCGCAGTTCTGTTAACTGGACTTGATGTCAGCCATCATTCTATTGGCTTCATGACAGCACAATCACAAGAAGATAATAGTAAAAGAAAAACAAAAAAAACTGGCTCAATGTCTGAGAAAGTTGCTAAGAAACTTGGTGAAGCACAAGAGCTTATAGAGGATGAAAAACTTGATGAAGGTGTTGCTATACTAAATAGTATTCTTGAGTTAAAAAAAATATCACCTTATGAAAGAGGGCAGGTAAATTATTTTTTTGCCTATGTCCGTTATCTTAAGGGTGATTTAAAAGGTGCTATTACCTTCTACAAAAAAGTTGCCGAAGATCCTAATGTTCCTGACGGTCTAATTGAATCATCGAAGTTTACAATTGCACAACTCTACTTTCAGATTGAAGATTGGCCTAGTGTTATCACAGCAGTTGATTCATTACTTGCAGACCAACCAAATAGAACTGATTTATACGTTCTTAAAGGATCTGCAATGTATCAACAAAAACAATATGAAGAAATGATACCAATCATCAAAAAAGCCATCTCTATCGCTGAAGAAGCAAATGCATTTAGACTCGAACAAAGACAAAGAAACATTGCTGAAGTAGCAAGCAAATATAGGGTTAAATATGATAAGGATCAAGTTGACTATATTTCTCTAGTATCACAAATAAAAATAAAACTTAAAGAAGAATTGGCTCAAACTAGAAAAAGTAATGAAAAATACGTTGAGATAGAAGACGCTATAAAAAGTATCGAAGCAGATGTAAAAAATCTTGCTATAGGTCCTACAAAAGAAAACTGGTGGCTACTCCTGCGTGCAGCTTATTTTGAGCTTGAGCAAATGGATAATGTAAAAACAGTGCTTCAAAGACTAGTCATTGAATGGTCAAAAAAAGAGTATTGGACACAACTTTCAGCATTTTATGGGCAAGATAGACAAGAAAAAGAACAAATGGCACTGTCAGGCACTTAAAATAAAGGGCGTTATT
>ENA-ORXI01002345-ORXI01002345.1-sediment-metagenome-genome-assembly--contig:-NODE-2345-length-13675-cov-8.336226_pt1 | contig 13675 bp, 8 predicted proteins | sample MGYA00237861_ERZ511468 | MGnify/ENA primary metagenome ERZ511468 (study PRJEB26299, sample SAMN06266213) | sediment metagenome | isolation source: Hudson Canyon methane seep mesocosm | place: USA:Hudson... | reverse complement strand
GTATGATTTAGCGAAAAAATACATTGATTTTGTAACCAGTATAAAAGGACAGGAACTAATTTCTGGTTTTACAAAAGAAGGGCAACAGTTATTTTATCCAGATGTGGAGTGAAGCTGTAAGTAACTATGGATAATAAGCTTTAAAAGCACTGCAACAAAAAGTCGAGTTAACTCTCTTGAGTTATTGAGAGCAGGCGAACAAGATTATTGCCTTACTGAATCAGCCCTATCTTACATGAAAGATAAAAAGCTACCACTGGATAGCTTACTAAAGATACAACAACATAAAGGCCAGACATTCTCTTGCCAGGAAAAATGGTTAGCCTGGCTTAAAGAACATGCTATTACCAATACCCAGCACCAACGCTTTACCAGAGAAGGTGCTCTATTGGGAAGTATTTTGCAGCATGGTTTATGTCATGATCTAGCCATTGTAAGCGATGGAGCCGGGCAATACAATGGTATGAAAAAGTGGGTCATAAATGGAAGGGTAGCCACTTTTAATATGCCTGACTGCCATGATTCATATGGATTTTTTAAAAACCCCATAATTTCATGCGGAATATTACCATAAAGTAATATACCTGTGCTTTTAATCATATTATAATTAAGGTAAATATTTTTCATCTACTTTCATTAGGACAAACAGATGACTGATTGTATTTCTACCTCTACCCATAATCGTTTTAGGCTACGTCGCTATTTATTACTTGTTTCTGTGACAATAATCATTGTTACTGCCATGCTTTATTCCTTTTATTCAAGCTCCCAGATGATCAACAAATATTCCCCGCTTGTTGATGCAACAATGGAAATCAAGCTGGAAGCGACTACAGCACACCTTTGGTTTGAGGAAATTATTTCAGGTGACCGATATGAAAATTTAGATGATGTTATTAAACATATAGACTCTGCTGTTTGGTATGCAAAAGCAATACTCGAAGGGGGGCGTAATGAGGAAGGAACATTTATTAATCTTGATGATGAGCTGCTTAGACAAGAGGTCGTAGCCACTCTTGAACAGTTAATAGAATTTAAATCGATAACGCTTATAAGATACAACGCAAAAGAGACATCAGGTATTGGAACCGAAATAGATCAGCAATACGATCAGTTATTTAAGGGGTTTGTGAACCAAATAGACAATGTTGAAACCTTATTACAGAAAAAAATAAAAGCGGATTTTAGTCAGTACAAAATCATTCAAATTGTATTAATTGTCGCAACCATCCTATTAAGCTTTATTAGTTTTGTTATTCAATACAAGTCTGATCGCATGTTAGCTCGCCATGTTGTGAAAATAACTAAGACCAAGACAACGGCAGAAAAAAATGAACAATGGCTTAATACTATTATGGACAGTATGGGTGATGGTGTTATTACCACTGATGTTGATGGCAATGTAACACGCATCAATCCCGTTGCTGAAAGCCTTGTTGGCTGGTTGCAAGCGGATGCTCAAGGCCTTCCTTTAAAGCGTGTTTTCTCTATTATTGATGAGACTACACGTGAAACTATTTCTAACCCAGTGGAGCATGTGATTAACACGGGCGAGACGATATATCTAAGTAACCATACAACATTGATTAGCAAGGATGGAACTGAATATCAAATAGCGGATTCTGCGGCTCCGATACGTGACTCTGAGCAGAATGTTTTAGGAGTGGTGCTAGTTTTTAATGATGTGACAGAACAATACCGACTACGTGAACAACTCAATCAAAGTTTGCAACGATTATCGTTGCATTGGCAAGATACCCCTTTAGGTATCATTGAATGGAGCACAGAGTTTGAGCTTGTTGACTTAAACCCCGCAGCAGAGAAAATATTTGGCTTTTGTAAAGCAGAAATTAAAGGCCAACATGCAATAACTAAAATTCTTCCAGACAATGTGACTGATTCAGTGAAAAAAATATGGGCTGATTTATTAGAGAACAAAGGGGGGAAGTTTAGTATTAATGAAAACTTAACAAAAGAGGGTAGAACCATTCTCTGTCAATGGTATAACACGCCGCTTATTAACAGTGAGGGGGCTGTGATCGGTGTATCATCCCTTGTCATTGATATCACAGAAAGAAATACTTTAGAAGAGAAGCTTCGCCTTTCTTCCAAGGTTTTTAGTGAAACGAATGAAGGGATCATGATTACAGATAACACAGGGATTATTCTTGATGTGAACTCTGCCTTTACTACGATCACAGGATACACTTATGATGAAGCGCTAGGTCAAAAACCAAGCATGCTCAGTTCTGGCAAACAAACCGTCGCGTTTTATAAAGAGATGTGGCAAGCCATTAAAGAATTCGGCTATTGGCAAGGGGAAGTATGGAACCGTATGAAAAATGGAGAGATATATGCAGAATTACTGACTATATCATCCATATTAGATAAAGATAAAAATGTTTTACAATATGTAGGGATATTTGCCGATATTACCCAGAGTAAAAAACAGCAGGCAAGACTTGAACAGATGGCACATTATGATGCACTGACCCAGTTACCCAACCGCGTATTATTGAGAGATCGTTTTATTCAAGCGCAGGCTCATAGCAAACGTGAAGAAAAATTGCTTGCTGTCTGTTTTTTGGATTTAGATAATTTTAAGCCAGTTAATGACAACTATGGACATAAAACGGGAGACCAGTTACTGATTGAAGTGGCTGAACGTATTAAGATTATCATTAGAGATGAAGATACTCTTTCCCGTCAGGGAGGGGATGAGTTTGTACTGTTATTAGGTGATATTGAATCAACGGCTCAGTGTGAGCAAATATTAAAAAGAATTATAAAGTCACTTTCTCAGCTTTATGTCATCGCTGGAAAACCACTCTCAATTAGTGCCTCTATTGGCATAAGTTTATTCCCTAGTGATGAATCTGACTTTGATACTTTAGTGCGACATGCCGATCAAGCAATGTACGGAGCCAAACAAGCAGGCAGAAACCGTTATCATTTCTTCAATACTGAAAAGGATCAGCAAGCGATACAAAAACATATTCGCCTTGAAGAATTAAAACAAGCCTTGGCTAATAATGAGTTTTGTTTGTACTATCAGCCAAAAACCATAATGACTACAGGGGAGGTTTATGGTGTTGAAGCTTTAATACGTTGGAATCACCCTGAAAATGGAATGATACCGCCTCTTAGTTTTTTACCTATCATTGAAGAAACAGAATTAGAAATCAATATAGGTAATTGGGTTGTTAATGAAGCAGTCAAGCAACTAGCACTATGGAATCAACAAGGCATTCAACTTGAGATGAGTGTTAATATTTCCTCCTATCATTTGCAATCGTCTTCATTTGTGGAAGGTCTTGAAAATATATTAGCTAAATATCCTAACGTTGATTCTACCAACTTACAGCTCGAAATATTAGAAAGTAGTGCATTGGGAGATCTTAAATCCATCAGTCGTGTGATTAAAGCATGCACAGAATTATTGGGTGTCAGTATCGCACTTGATGATTTCGGTACGGGCTATTCGTCATTAACGCATATGAAGAATTTATCTGCTGATATCATAAAAATTGACCAAAGTTTTGTTAGAGATATACTGGATGATCCCAACGATTTTGCCATTATTGATGGCGTTATTGGATTAGCAGGCTCATTCAATCGTAAGATAATTGCTGAAGGTGTCGAAACAGCGGAACATGGCTTAATGTTGCTGGCAATGGGCTGTAATAAAGCTCAAGGGTATGGTATTTCTCGACCAATCCCTTCAGATGAAATACCTGAATGGTTAAACGCTTATACTCCAATCCATGAATGGATAAGCTATGGGAAAGCAGCCCATTCACTTAAAGATAATAAGATACAAATCTTTCAACTAGCGTTAGAACAATGGCGAAAGGAATTTGAAAGTAATATTCATTCGGCATTCGATAGCCCAAAATGTTGGCCTATCATGGATGGGAACCATTGCTTTTGTGGCAATTGGCTAAAACGAGAGCAAGGAGCGTTGCTGTTTGAAAAGGATTGGTTGGATAGTCTGGATAAAGCACATGACCAGTTCCACGATATTACCAATATATTATTTAATCATTACCAAAAAAATGAAATAGATGAGATTAGAGAAAGCTTAAAGGATTTTGATGCTGTGTTTGCAAAGATGAAAATCTTATTATCTGACATGGATATTAAAAGGGTGTAATGAAATATACAAAGCCTATTTTTATTTTTTTAGCTATCTGTTTGACATGGGTTCTGATTCTTCCATCTGTTTATTATTCAGATACAAATACAACAAACTCTATTACGGTCGACTTAAACGTTGATCCTTTATACTCGGGTTATCAGTTCCAGACAGACTCAAGTCATATCAATATTGGGATACAACCACTCGGTGTTCCTATCGGCGCTGTTGCTGAACTCTTAAAGCGTGATCAATTATTACAAAGCGAATTAAAGCAATTAGGGTTTAAGATGAACTTTTTTGCTTTTTTTAGCGGTAGAGACCTTAATTTTTTTTGGGATAAAGGACTCGATGTTGGGATGAGTGGAGATATGCCAACATTAGTCGCTGCGGCTCATAATGACATAATCATCACTTCGTTGATCAAACAAGAATTTAGCTCCCTCGTCGCTAGAGAATATGGCTTTCTTTCAGGTTTAATAGGCAAAAAAATTGCGGTTCCTTTTGGATCAAATGCACATTATTCTGTTTTACGTGCTTTAAATATTGAAGGTATAAAGCAAACGGATGTTAAGTTGATAAATTTAAATGTACATCAAATGACTCAGGCAATAATGGAAAAGAAAATAGATGCATTTGCAGCTTGGGAACCTTTTCCCTCCCTTGCTGGTATTCTTCATCCTGAGTTAGTCATTATTCATAAAGGTTTGAGTACGTCATATTTGTTTTTTTCAAAGCCTTTTTTTAATAAACACCCAGAGATATCAAAATTAATCATAGCGGGACAAATACGTGCCATGCGCTGGATGAATCAATCACAAGATAACCTGATTAAAGCGAGTGAATGGCAATTACAAGCCTATAAAAAATTTGCAAACAAAGAGTCGGTATTGAGTGTAGAGCAAAATGCAAAGCTTATTTATAAGGGCTTACTAAGTATTTCAGAAACCCCTAGTATTCCTGAAAAATCGCTTAAGGATAATGGCTTTTTACATCAAGCTTTTTTGTTTTTACAAGATACTCAAAAAATTAATCCAACAAAAAGCTGGAAAGAGGTACACAAAAACTTTAACACTGAAATTTTATTTGATGTCCTAGCAAATAAAAGCCGTTATAGGCTGGATCAATTTAATTATCGCCTGAATTCTGATGAGTAGGTTCAATAAGAATAAGCCTTTATTAAAAAGCCTCAATAGCAAAATATTTGTTTACTTTACCTTGTTGTTTAGCTTTTCGTTAGCCGTTATCTTGATGGTTGAGCTATTTGGTATTCCCAACACATCAAATCATGGCAGTATAAGAAATAATGAAATTAGCGCTTTAAAGCAGCTGAATATTATTGCTGATTTAGAAAAAGACCGTGTGACTGAATGGCTACAGGAACGAAAAAAACTAGCTAAAGTTTTAGCTAAAAATTCTCTATTACAAGAAGGTATAGCTGACCTGCTCTCTCTTCAACAAAAACATAGTGTTCACGCTAGTCACAAATTTGAACATATTAGATCTCATTTTCATCAGATTATTTCATTACATCCGATTTACGATTCGATTTCGATTGTTAATATAAATTCAAAAAAAGTAATCTTATCCAATCACAAAAATGCTGAAGGCTTAAATTTTAAAGACCTGAAAGTATTGGATGGGATTAAAAAATCTGGTGTTTATGAAACAGTTTTAGTTATAGAAAATATTGAAACAGAAATGCATGATTTATTAATTATGAGGAAATTGGAGCTTTCATCAGTAGATAATGTTTATCTTATGATGCAGATTGATACCGATAAAATCATTCAGCCATTATTACAAATGGGAAACATGTTGGGCCAGACTGCTGATGTGGTTGTTTTAAATGAGAATCGCCAAGTTTTATTTGCTTTAAAACATCGCTTAACTGATGGTCGATATGGACCTACAGCTAAAGCTGCATCTATGGCAGCTAATGGTGAAGAAGGGTTTTCCTTTAATAAGGATTACCGAGGTGTTGATGTTATGACTGCCTATCGGCATATCATGATTACTTCAGATTTAGCATGGAGTTTGGTCGTAAAACAAGATTATGAAGAAATTAAATTACCACTTACAACGGCTATTTTTAGTGTTTTGTCTAGTGCGGCTTTAATATTAGTTATTGCTTTAGTATTAATTTACATCATCTCTAAAAAATTAACTTATCCGCTAAATAGGCTAAGTCGAGCCATTAGCCAAGTAAAAAAAGGGAATATATCTGAAAGAGCATTAATTTATTCCCATGATGATATTGGTCATATAGGGCTTGCTTTTAATGACATGCTTGATGAAATAGAAAGCCAACAACAGCAACTTAATAACAGGGTTGTGAATTTGGATCACACGATAGAGCAGAATGAAGAACAGATACATGAGCTAGCGTTTTTTGATGCACTAACACAACTTCCAAATAGAAGTTTATTGATTGACCGTCTTGATAATTCAATTGCTAGAGCTGAACGAAATAAGAGTGTTATTGTACTTTTATTATTAGACTTAGATGATTTTAAATCAGTTAACGAATCAATACACTATCAAGCTGGAGATCAATTACTTCAGAAAACAGCGAAACAAATTTCACACCTTGTTCGAGAAGAAGATACGGTAGCACGGATTAGTAGTGATGAATTTGTCGTATTATTAGAAGACCTTGAAATACAAAAAGATGCGGCTGTTAAAAATGCTGAAAAAATTGCACTTAAAATTCAGCAGGAGATAGCAAAACCTGTTTTTATTCAAGATCAAGAAGTAACTGTTTCCATTAGTGTCGGCATCGTGGTTTTTCCTGATGATGGACAGTCATCAACTGAGCTACTTAAAGCGTTGGATATCGCTTTATTTCGTGCGAAAGCATTAGGCCGCGAGAATATTCAGTTTTTTGAGCCACAAATGAAATTAATAGCTGAACAGCGGTTGGCAATAGAAACTAGTTTGCGACATGCTATTAGTGAACAGCAATTTGAGCTTTATTACCAGCCACAAGTCGATGTTAATAGTGGTGCAGTGATTGGTGCTGAAGCATTAATTCGATGGAATCATCCTGTAGAAGGCTTAGTCTCTCCCGATAGATTTATTCCTATTTCAGAAGAAACTCAATTGATTATTCCTATTGGTACATGGGTGCTTCAATCCGCTTGTTTACAAATTAAACAGTGGGAAGAGGCGGGCTATTTTTCAGCACATCTAAAAACAGTGGCAGTAAATGTCAGTGCCATACAGTTTCAGCAAAATGATTTTGTAGAAATTGTTCAAAAAGTTATCCAGACCACAAATATTAGCCCTTCTCATTTAGAAATTGAATTAACAGAGAGTTTGTTTATGGGAGATTATGAACAAACGCTATTAACACTAAATAACCTTAAAAATCTGGGGCTCTGTTTAACCATTGATGATTTTGGTACAGGATATTCATCACTGTCTTATTTAAAAACATTTCCAGTGGATATGTTGAAAATTGATCGATCTTTTATTATCGATATTGTGACTGACTCTAATGATGCTGCCATAGTTAAAGCAATTGCTGTTATGGCAAAATCCTTGAAACTCACTGTATTAGCGGAAGGCATTGAAACTGAAGAGCAGTTATCTTTTATAAAAAAAGAAGGTTGTGATGTTTATCAAGGCTATTTATGTAGTAAGCCTGTTAATGCTATGAAAATGGCAATGCTTTTTACAAAAAAATGATAATTTTATGCTGGTTTTTTTGTAAACCCTGCCACTACATGAATACTATGGCTATGCTTTAGTGTTGGAATGATTAGCCAATTAGAACATAAAAATATGAAAAATATTAACTATAAAGATATATTGTTGTTGCTATTTACTTTGTTTTTTTTCAATCCTTTGAGTGTACAAGCAGAGCCACTTGAAAAAGTTTCTCTACAACTTCAATGGAAACATCAATTTGAATTCGCAGGATTTTATGCCGCCATTGAAAAAGGGTATTACCATGAAGAGGGTTTGGAACTTGAACTTAAAGAGTCGTTACCTGGTATTAACCCTGTTCAAGACGTTATTAATGGAAAAGCTGACTTTGGTATTTCTTATTCAAGCTTAGTTTCAGATTATCTTCAAGGCAAACCTGTTGTTTTATTAGCGAATATCTTTAAACATGCCGCATTAGTTCTTATTTCTCAAAAAGAATTGGATAAGCCATCAGATTTAATTGGCAAGACAGTTATAGGCAATGAGTTGTCCTTGCATAACTCAGGTATCACTATGATGCTCAATCGATTTGATGTTAGCTTAAGTGATATAAGCATTGTTGAACCTGTTAACAATATTGATGCATTTGTTAACAAGGAGGCCGATGCACTGACTGCTTTTATTACTAATGAACCCTATCAACTGAATCAAAAAAACATAAAGTACAATATTTTTAGTCCCTCCAACTATGGTGCACAGTTTTATGATGTAAACATTTTTACTTCACTGGATTATAAGAACACACATTCAGAACAGATAAGGTCATTTAGAAGAGCAAGTATCAAAGGTTGGGAATATGCTTTAGCGCACAGTGATGAGATTATTAACCTTATTTTAACTAAGTACAATACACAAAATAAAACAAAAGAAGCCCTTGTTTACGAAGCTGAAATCACTAAAAGTTTAATTTTGCCTAAGGTTTATCCAATTGGCAGTGTTGATTGTAATATCTTAAATGGGATGGCAGAGAACTTTGTTCGTTTGGGTCTGGCGAATGAAGACAGTGATTTAAAGTTTAAAGAATTTCTATTTGATCAAAGTTGTTCAAAAGATGAGTCTGTTGATTTAACAGAACTTGAAGGGGCATATCTTAAAAGTAAAAAAGAAATAAAGGTGTGTGTTGATCCTAGTTGGATGCCGTTTGAAAGTATTCAAAATTCCAAGCATATTGGTATGGCTGCCGATTATATGCAAATTATAGAATCAAGGCTGCAAACACCTATTAAATTGGTAATGACCAAAACTTGGTCGAATTCTCTTGAGGCTGTAAAAGCGCATCAATGCGATATCTTGTCTCTGGCAATGGAAACACCAGAGCGTAGTCAGTATCTAAACTTCACAAAACCTTATCTCGTTATCCCTTTAGTGATAGCAACTAAAGTCGATAAATTTTTTGTTACTGACATCAATGAAGTCATAAACGAAAAATTAGGTGTAGTTAAAGAATATTCTTTTGTTGAAATATTAAAAGAACAATACCCAACAATTAACTTAGTTGAGGTAACATCCATTGAAGAAGGGCTTAAATTAGTCGATAAAGGTGAGTTATTTGGCTTTATCGGTAATGTCACCACTATTGGCTATCAGATGCAAAAGGAGTACTTTGGTTCTTTAAAAATTTCTGGAAGAATTGGTCAGAACTGGGAATTAGGTGTAGGTGTACGTAAGGATGATATGGTGTTGCTGAGTATTTTGGACAAAGCCATTAGTAGTATTAATGAAAAAACCAAACAAAAAATTTTTAATCAATGGGTGAGCATTAAATTTGAACAAGGGTTTAATTATGATTTGTTTTGGAAATTACTGGCCTTCATTGCAGTTGTTTTTATATTCATTTTGTACCGTTATCAAACATTAAGGTTTTACAATGCGAAGTTAGAAAAACTCTCTACTACAGACCCATTAACTAACTTATACAACCGCCGTTATTTAAATAAACATATTAAAAATGCTTATAATTTAGCTAACCGTTATTCAACACCTTTTTCAATTATTTTGATGGATATTGATAACTTTAAAAATGTAAATGATAGTTATGGGCATGATGAAGGGGATATTGTGCTAAAGAAAGTTTCATCTATTCTGTTAAAGCAATCTAGAAGTAACGATGTAGTAGGACGTTGGGGCGGAGAAGAATTTTTAATTATCTGCTCACATAGCCATTCCGAAGCAGCAACAGTCGTAGCAGAAAAGGTGTGTAGAACTATTGAAAAGGAAGTGCTCTGTCAAAATAATTCCATTACTGCTAGTTTTGGGGTGGCAGAATTTAAGCATGAAGATAAATATGGTCAACTAGTTATCAATGCGGATAAAGCACTATACCAAGCAAAGGATGAGGGGAAAAATAGAGTAGTTGTTTTTAATTAAAACTGTATAAGGACGTAATGATAAATCAGATTGCAAAGTTCAATCAATTGTTATAGTAGCTATTGCTACAGGTTTCGTTTCTCCTTAATATAACCCAATGTCTTAGTGCTCTCTCTGCTGCTGCTCTGCTTCGTTATTGGTTAAGGGAAAATGAGGGTATTCTAATACCCGAAAAATTGCCTTCCAATCATTGAGAATTTCTGTTGTTAGTGCCTTGGTCTTTTTGTGTGTTGATTTTTTTATTGCTTTACACAGTTGCTGATAGCTTATCAATTGCAGTTGATACGTTTTTGTTAGCGTTCTATTTGGCGGAAAACATGACCTGACTCTCAACCACTTTCTATATTTCAAACCCCTTCAGCTATGGTGATTGCCCACCACGGGCCTTGGCTATTCTTTAGTAGTACAGACCAAAACCAGGACGATACGTCATACCAGCTATTACCAGATTGATCGAAAATACGCTCACAAACACGATAGCTTGCGTTGTTTTTTTTAGCTAGAGAACATCCCCAAAGTTCACCGGTTTGATCACGCTTGATAGGTTGAGGCTCAACTGTATAGCCAGCACCACGCAGGCAATCTGCTGACGGATGTAGTTTGCGAGAAGGCTGTTCTATATAGCGCATAATTATTTCTCTGGATCCATCGGAAAACCGGGCTATTTTGCCGGGAAAGCCTTGGCTAAAGCCTTGTTCTTTTTCTGTTATGGGCAGGCGTTGAAGTGATTGACCTTCAAATTTATCAGGCCATTGTTGAAAGTTTGTCATAGATGGCGCTGAGTGACTTTGTCTTTCAGTAAACGGAACCAATAACACGGCAAGATGTAAGCTGATAATAATCATTAATTTCATATTATTGCACCTCTTTTATTGATACGGTGAAAGCTGTAAATCGCTAAAGTAATGACTGTGAAGACTAATATTCCAATTGCCTGATGAGCCATATCAGGTGCATTCACTAAGCCGCTTTCTGTAAAAAACAGCAAAGTGGCTCGCAGTATGTTGCCAATAAAGACTGAAAATAAGGTGAAGCTTGTACTTAACCATGTGGCTAAAAAACTTAAGTTACGCCATGTGGCTAATGTGAAGTTTAAATACAATCCCGTCCACATCATTTTAATTCCAGCGCAGGGTGCATCGACTGCAATGATTTCACCTAGCCAGTAGAGTAGAGTACCTTGAGGGTGGACTTCAAAACCGATTAGAGTCAGTATCTGTGATGAAACAAAAGCAGTAATTACCCGAATTGGGAATCCGCCATAAAACTGCAGTGATGCAATTAAGGGTAAAGACAGTAGTAAAAGACCGACTACTCCCATTTGAAGGGTTCGCTTATAACAAATTGAACTGATAGAAAATGCAATGGCAATAACAGCAAGGATGCCTTTAAACAGCGGAGGCATAACGCCATACCCTAAGACATAGATAGCGGCTATTATTGAAGAGAAAAACATTGCTTGATTAGAGGGTTTATTCCAACTTCCCTTCCTGATAAGTAATACCAATAGGGTGACAAGTGCTAGAACACCCCATGGTTCGTCTGAGCCATCAAGCATTCGTAAGCCATACCAGCGCCAAACGGGCCAAAAACATAATAATTGACCGAAAAGAAACAGTTTTGTTATTAACATTTTGTACTTCCTAAATGCTATGTTTACATGTCGACAGCTGTTATTTAGATGAAAATTAAGAACCTCTAGTTCCCATGCTCTGCGTGGTAACTCATGCAGAAACGCTCCAGCGTTTCGAGACGCTGGAGCGTCTACTCATGCATTCCCACGCACAACGTGGGAACGAGAAAACCTAGTACTCCAACCACTTTGGTTTGATGGACAAATGTTTTAGCCCTCTACGAAGGGAGAGGGTTGGGTGAGGGGAAAATAAAAAATCTCTTGTTCTTTTGGCTCTGTAATACAGAGAATAAAAGGCTTTTTGCAGAACAGAATTATTTTAAACTCCTCACCCAACCCTCCCCAGCAAGGGAGGGCTTTAACAACAGCTACCCATATTTGAAAGCTCTAACTTAAAAATATATTTTTATGATTAAAACACCGCCACAACATCATAATCTACCTTTATTTTCCACACAGGATAATGAATTATTGATAGGTGATATTAAATTAACTCAGCTTGCGCAACGCATTGGTCAAACGCCTTTTTATGCTTATGACAGACAATCACTCACTCAACGCATGGCCGAGTTACGTCAACATATGCCTGATGATTTGAAAATACATTATGCGATAAAAGCCAACCCTATGCCTGCACTGGTGCAACACATGGCAACACTTGTTGATGGTTTTGATCTTGCCTCAGCAAAAGAAATGCAAACAGCACTTAATACCCCTATGGCTGCAAAACATATCAGTATAGCAGGCCCAGGAAAGCGTCCAGAGGAATTAAAACAAGCAATTGCAGCAGGCATTACCATTCATGTTGAATCACCCAATGAACTAGAAACCATTGCAAAAATTCAACAAAAAACAGGTATACAAGCGCATATTGCCATTCGTATAAACCCTGCTTTTGAACTTAAAGCTTCCGGAATGAAAATGGGCGGAGGTCCTAAACAGTTTGGCATCGATGAAGAACAGCTTCCCGGCATTTTAGAACGTATCAAAGTACTTAACCTAGACTTTATAGGTTTTCATATTTACAGTGGCTCACAAAACCTAAAAGCAGAATCTATTATTGATGCACAACAAAAAAGCTTAGCTTTAGCCAATAAACTGTCTGAACACTGCCCAACTGCAATCAGCAAGCTTAATATTGGGGGTGGCTACGGTATCCCATACTTCCCAGGAGAGAAACCTTTAGACATCAAACAAGTCGGTGATGCGCTTGAAAAAGCAATGAAGCAATTTAAAACTGACCAGCCTGAAACTGAAGTTATAATCGAACTAGGTCGCTACCTTGTTGGAGAAGCTGGGGTATATGTCAGCAAAATTATTGATAAGAAAATTTCACGGGGACAAATTTACCTCGTTGTAGATGGTGGTTTACATCACCATCTTGCTGCATCAGGCAACTTTGGTCAGGTGATTAGAAAGAATTACCCTGTTAGTATTGGTAATAAAATGCACAATACAACACTAGAAAGAGTCAATATTGTTGGCCCTTTATGCACCCCACTTGATATATTAGGGGATAAAATGTTATTGGCAAAAGCAGAAATGGGTGATTTTGTGGTCGTTCAGCAATCAGGAGCTTATGGCTATACTGCCAGTCCACAGCAATTCCTAAGCCAGCCGGAGTGTGTAGAAGTTTTAGTATAAACATAGTCTCATACTAACAGGCTGTTTAGCCTAACCATCCTTCAAATTAATAAGTAGTAAGTAGTCGACCAAAAGTCTTTTAACAAAAAAACCGCGTCATCCCCGCATGCTCTTGGCGGGGATCTTCTTCGGTCACAAAGATTCCTGCTAAGAGCACGCAGGAATGACGGGGGGGGTGAAATGTT
>ENA-ORXI01002344-ORXI01002344.1-sediment-metagenome-genome-assembly--contig:-NODE-2344-length-13676-cov-4.197294_pt1 | contig 13676 bp, 7 predicted proteins | sample MGYA00237861_ERZ511468 | MGnify/ENA primary metagenome ERZ511468 (study PRJEB26299, sample SAMN06266213) | sediment metagenome | isolation source: Hudson Canyon methane seep mesocosm | place: USA:Hudson... | reverse complement strand
TCTGATTGGAATATGCCGGTTATGAATGGCTTCGAATTATTGCAATATGTTAGGCAGAGTGAACAGTTTAAGAATCTTCATTTTATGTTAGTCACAGCTGAAAGTAATCGAAATAGTATTGAACAAGCAATTACCGAAGGAGTGTCTAATTTCTTAGTTAAGCCTTTTACTCAAGCTGTTTTACGATCTAAAATTACAACTATGCTTAGCCGACCAGCAGTGTCACTACAGCCGCAAGGAGATGGGGGCGGAGAGGAAGGTGAGTCGTTAATATCTAATAAATCATCACAAGATCTGAGTCTTAGTCGAGTATTAGTTGTTGATGATGTTATTGTCGGATTTTTAAAAGATGAATATATTGTTAATGCCACGACAAATGGTGAAAAAGCATTAGAAATTATCAATGGAGCCCAAAAGCCAGATCTGATCCTACTAGATATTATGATGCCAAAGATGGATGGCATCGAAGTCTGTAGAAGAGTCAAGTCAAACCCTGAAACGCAGCATATCCCTATAATATTCTTAACGGCTAAGGTTGAAGAAAGTGACATGGTCACTGGTTTAGAGGTAGGAGCCGCTGATTATATTACAAAACCAGTTTCAGCAATGATACTTAAAGCTCGAGTAAAAACGCAGCTCCAAATTAAGCAATCTAGAGATTATTTAAGTGATGAAATTGACACTTTAATGGAAAATGCTCGCTTACGTGAAGATGTTGAGCTTATCTCGCGACATGATTTAAAAAGTCCTCTTACGGCAGTAATTAACAATGCAGAATCATTATTAGAAAGTAAATACATAGGGGGTGAGCAGAAGCTAGAAATTGAAACGATGCGTGATGCTTCTTATGATATGTTAGGAATGATAAATCGCTCTTTAGATTTGTATAAAATGGAAACGGGTACTTATAAAGTAGAAACTAGCCCCATTGATATTGCACAAACAGCACTTAAAGTGAGTAATGACGCTCGAATTTATGCTCAGCAACTGGATGTGACAATTCACTATGATGCTCCAGACCCTACCGTTTTTATGGGGGATGAGCTTCTTTGTTTTTCAATGTTATCAAACTTGCTCCGCAATGCGGTTGAAGCATCACCTTCAGATGAAAAAATTGAGTTAGCAGTCTCAACGAAAGATGAAAACATTTTGATTACAATTCATAATCAAGGCGTTATTCCCAAAGAAATAAGAGATACCTTTTTTGAAAAATACAGTACCTTCAATAAAAAAGGTGGGACGGGGTTAGGGACTTATTCAGCTAGACTAATGGTAACTGTACAAGGCGGGGATATATCTTATACAACATCTGAAGAGTTAGGGACGACTGTTAATATCAGCTTACCTAAAGAGTAATTAACTTTATAAAAATGAGTACTGTTTAATGAAATCTAACTATTATCGTAATTTTTTGCTTGTTTATTTGTTAAGCCTATTTAGCCTTAACCTAGCATTTGCAAAAGACGACGTTGTTGGTTTAAGTCCTATGGAAAAAAGTTGGGTTGAAACTCACACAGTTAAAGTTGGTGTGGAAGAATGGGCTCCTTTTGTTTTTTCAAATACAGGTTCAGATATTGATGGTATAGCGGGTGATATTTTAAAAAAATCATTGAACGTACCGGCCTAAAAACAAGTGCGGTCAATGATACATGGAGTAGTTTGTTAAATGATTTTAAGGATAAAAATATCGATCTGATACCTGTTGCGAACTACTCAGAAGAAAGGTCTGCTTATGGTTTGTTCTCAACAGAATATTTAAAAATGAGGGATTACCTTTTTGTAAAAGAAGATAATAAAAATATCCACTCTATGAGCGATTTAGAGAGTAAAAAACTAGCCGTTGTTGAAGGCTATTCAATCATAGCTAGTATTAAGAAAAAATTCCCCAAAATACAGATAGTTTATACAGCTAATTTAGATGATTCTATTAACCGCGTGTTAAGTGGTCAGGTCGATGCACTCTATGATGGCAAGATAGTTGTTGAACGAAAAGTTAATCAAGAACTGATAACAGGACTTAAAGGAATTGCTCAATCCAGCTTCAAGGCTCTAGGACTTCATTTTTTTTCAAGGATTGATGAACCTTTGCTGCAATCTATTCTACAAAAAGGGCTTGATAGTCTTTCAGAAAAAGAAAAGCGACATATTATCGAAAATTGGATCGGTCAGAGTTCAAATTTGACGGCTAGTGTTGAAGGCTCAGGTAAAGAACAATTAGAACAGGTGTTTAATCAACCTGATGAAAGTAGGATACCAGTATGGATAGTTGTTTTATCGGTAGTTCTTTTTCTACTGCTAATGGGGGGGGGCGTTATTCTTCCTCGATATCTATCGGACGAGATGCTCGCAAAACGACTTGGCTCCTCTAATTTTCGTCGGGTTGCAATTGTCGTCACCAGTTTCATCGTTGCTCTTGTACTCGGCTTAGTCTGGTTTACTCTCGATGGTAATCGTAAGTCGCAACTATCTTCGGTAGAAGATGACTTACAGTTTGTATTATCGACCACATCAGAAAGACTAGAATATTGGATAAATCAGCGCCAGAAGATGTTGGCGCAACTAGCTCGTGATCCAGAGTTGGTAGCAATTACTAAAAATTTATTACAAGAGAAAATAAATGCAGACTCACTGAAAACCTCTATTCATCAACATGATGCAAGAGAGTTTTTCAAGCAGCGTGAGAAAGATTTTGGAACAGCTGGCTTCTTTATTATTAATCAGGAGCATATTAGTGTAGGTTCACGGCGAGATACAAACCTCGGTACTAAAAACCTAATTTCTATTCAAAAGCCTGAGTTAATGCACCAAGCATTTAATGGTGATGCTGTTTTTATTCCTCCAATTCAAACAGATCTTAATAAGAAAGAGGTCACGCTCGCATCTAATGTTACGCAAAACTTAACAATGTTTATTGCTGTGCCTATTCAAGATGTAGATGGCTTAACTATCGCTGTTCTTACACAGCGTTTATCTCCTGGTGGGAGACTGTCAAAAATTATGCAACAAGGAAGGCTAGGTGAAACTGGAGAAAGTTATTTAATAAATAAAACGGGCGGCATGATTACAGATAGTCGATTTTCTGATGATCTTAATGAAATTGGCTTACTTGCTGACTCGAAGGTGGCTGTTCTAGAGGTGCGCGATCCTGGTGGTAATTTGTTGAAAGGCTATTTGCCTACTCTGCCTCGGCCAGAACAACCACTGACATATATGGCCCATGACTTAATTAAACAGGCACAAGATACCACTCAGGTTAAAGATATCAAAATCAACCTTAGTGGCTATCGTGATTACCGTGGTGTTCTCGTTTATGGAGCATGGCAGTGGATAGATAACTTGGGGTTAGGTGTTACCACAGAAGTTGATAAAGACGAGGCATTATCAAGATACTTTGATACACGTCTAAACCTACTTATTATTGTTTTTATAACTCTATTACTTACGATAGCATCTACGTTATTGGTTGTCACGATTGGCCAGCGTGCTACTCGTTCTATGCAAAAGTCTAAAAACGAGCTGGAAGTGAAGGTTAATGAGCGAACAATTGAACTAAGAGAGCGTGAAGCGCGGCTTTGGGACCTTTATGAGAATGCACCTGTTGCCTACGCCTCCTTAGATCTGACAGGTAATATCATAAAGAGTAACAAGGCTTTTATTAATTTATTAGGCTTAACAACGTCTTCATTAAACTCTATCACTTGGGAAACTTTGGTTCAGCCCAGCCCTCAAGAAGGGAAAATCGTTTTCACTAAAGCTCTAGAGGGGAAAGTAATTGATGAATTTGAAATTAAAATACGTCACCAAAAAGGCAATATTCTCAATATATCGCTATCCATAGTACCAAGTTACGATGAGCACTCTAAAGTAAATGAGATTCGTATCGCACTTATTGATATTACCGAAAGAAAGAAATCTGAGGCACAAGTACGAGCAATCATTGATAATGCACAGGATGGGATTGTTTTGATAGATCAAGACAATAATGTGGTTTCATGGAATAACGCATCGGAAGTGATTTTTGGTTATACCGAGGATGAAGTTATAGGGAAATCCATAAATATCATTATCCCTGGAGACATGAAAAGAAAACACACTGATGCCGTGAAAAAGGCCGGAAATACAGAAAAATCTACTCATAGCCTAATAGGCAAAGGACCGAGAGAGTTAGAGGGGCGACATAAAGCAGGGCATTTGGTTTCCATAGACTTATCCTTAAGCGAATTTACAGTTAATTCTAAATTAATATTTAGTGCCAGTATCAGGGATATCTCAGAGCGTAAAAAACAACATGAAGCACTTATTCAGGCTGAGGAAAAGACAAGGCTATTGCTGGCTTCTGTTGGTGAAGGGATTTTTGGTGTCGGTACAAATGGCTTAGTAAATTTCATAAATCCTGCCGCCCTAGAAATGTTGCAATATGAAGAAGATGAAATATTAAATAAAGACATACACAAGCTTATTCATCACAGTCATGCTGATGGCACTCCTTACCCTGCTGAAAAATGTCCAATGAAGCATGCGCTAAATGAAGGTAAAGTTAGCCATATTGATAGTGAAGTACTATGGCAAAAAAATGGTCGCAGCTTTCCTGTTGACTACCATGCTCGCCCCATAACAAGAGCTAATCATATTGTTGGTTCGGTAGTAATCTTTAGCGACATTAGCGAAAGGAAACAGTCTGAATTAATTCTTAGAAATGCTGTACAAGAGGCAGAATCAGCAACACAAGCAAAGTCAGATTTTCTAGCCAATATGAGTCATGAAATTCGTACACCTATGAATGCGATTCTCGGCATGTCCCATCTTGCTTTACAGACAGATTTAGATCGTAAACCGCGAAACTATGTTGAGAAAGTACATCGTTCAGCAGAGAGCTTATTAGGCATTATCAATGACATTCTTGATTTCTCTAAGATTGAAGCAGGTAAACTTGATGTGGAGGCGATTGATTTTCGTCTAGAAGATGTCTTTGATAATTTGGCGAATTTAGTGGGGCTTAAAACTGAAGAAAAAGGCTTAGAGTTGATGTTTGATTTGTCATCTGACTTGCCGACTGCCTTGATAGGCGATCCTTTACGTTTAGGACAAATTTTAATTAACCTCGGAAATAATGCAGTTAAATTTACGTCTGAGGGTGAAATCGTCATAAGTGTTAAGGTTATTGAGCAAAATGATGAGTCTGCAAAGCTACATTTTCTAGTTCAGGATACAGGCATAGGGATGACAGAGGAGCAACAGTCTAGGTTGTTCCAATCCTTCTCACAGGCCGATGCTTCTACTACACGTGAATATGGCGGTACGGGATTAGGACTTGCGATTAGCAAAAAGCTCACTGAACTCATGCAGGGGGAGATTTGGGTTGTAAGTGAGCCCGGTCAGGGGAGTTCTTTCCAGTTCACTGTCGTAGTTGGAAAACAACAGGGTGAAACTTCAATACGCCGATCAGTCACCACTGACTTAGGTTCAATGCGAGTATTGGTTGTTGATGATAATGAAACAGCACGTGAAATATTAAGCGCCATGTTAGGTGGTTTTGGTCTGCGAGTTGATCAAGCTGGAACGGGGCAAGCAGCACTAGCTAAGCTTGAGGAGGCTAATGACTATGACCCCTATAAGCTGGTATTAATGGACTGGAAAATGCCTGATATGGATGGTATTGAAACGACTCGTTCTATTCAAGAACTTGAACAACTTACTGAAATTCCGACGGTCATTATGGTGACTGCGTATGGCCGTGAAGAAGCAAGTCTAGCTGCAAATGGTGTCAATATAAACAGTTATCTCACCAAACCTGTTACACCATCTACATTACTAGATGCAATTATGTTGGCAATGGGTAAAGCGGTAGCGAGTGATGCTCGAACATATACACGACAAGAAGAAAGGGCAGCAGATATTGCTAAATTACACGGTGCTCATGTGCTGTTAGTAGAAGACAATGAGATCAACCAAGAGTTGGCCCTTGAGCTTTTAACGAGCAATGGGCTCAGAGTTAGTGTTGCGAATAATGGTCAAGAAGCGTTGGATTTATTAAATACAGATGAATTTGATGGAGTATTGATGGATTGTCAGATGCCGGTTATGGATGGTTATACAGCGACCAGAGAATTACGAAAACAGGAGCGTTTTGAAAGTCTGCCGATCTTGGCAATGACAGCTAATGCAATGGCTGGTGATAAAGAAAAAGTGATTGAAGCCGGTATGAATGATCATATTTCTAAGCCCATTAATGTCAATAATATGTTCCAGATTATGGCGAAGTGGATAGTATCATCATCTAGACCACAGAAAGGTGCCGTTACGGTTCAGCATAGTGAGGTTATTATCCCAAAATTAAAAGGGATAAACACTGAAGCTGGATTAGAACGAACCCAAGGTAATAACTCTTTTTATCTTAAATTACTTAAAAAAGTAGCAGATAATTATGCTGATTTTATTAGTGAGTTTGATGCTGCTGTCGATACTGGAGATTGGGAGTTGGCAGAACGATTAGCTCATACCTTAAAAGGTGTTGTTAGCAATATTGGAGCTGAAGACTTACAGGCCGTGAGTGCTGAGCTAGAGGATGAAGCTAAGGCGAGGAATATAAGTGATGAAACACATACAGCTGTTAAGTTGGAGTTAGAACAATTATTAGGTGAAATTGCAGGTATTGCTGAAGAAAATAGTATCGATGTACATGAAATCGTTATTGACTTTGAAAAGTTAACAGACGTATTACAGGTGTTATCAGAACAAGTTGAAAATTATGATACGGGGGCAAATGAGACCATAGATCTCAATCATGCTCTTCTATCGATTGGAGAGTTGCAATTTCAAATGAAGGGCTTAGAAAAGTCATTAGAGAATTATGATTTTGATGAGGCTCAGAAATATATAAAAAGTATGCAGGAACTTACTGTTTCACTGGAAAGTAATAAGCGTGAAAAAATGATAGAGATAGTGCGAGAATTGTCGGCTAGTATTTCAGGTTATGATACCAGCGCCTCATCCCTACTTGAAGCTAATAGAGATCTACTGTTAAGCATGGGCTTAGTCTCGGAAATAGAGCAACTCTATACTGCATTAGAAAATTATGATTTTGAGACGGCAACCCAAGTAGTTGAAAAAATTTTAGAATTGAAAAAGGTTGAAGTTTAGGAATTAGATTATGAATAAAAAAAGTATTCTAGTAGTAGATGATGCCGCAGAAAATATTGATTTATTAGTCGGCTTGTTAAAAGACAAATATACTGTGAGAGCCGCTCGTAATGGCCAAGTTGCATTAAAAATTGCTCAATCAGAAAAAGTGCCTGACTTAGTTTTACTTGATATTGTCATGCCTGGAATGGATGGTTTTGAGGTTTGTCGTCAATTAAAAGAAAATCCATCAACAGCTATGATTCCTGTTGTTTTCCTTAGTGGGGAAATTGGTGAAGAAGAAAGAATACAGGGTAGGAAATTAGGGGCTATTGATTATCTGACAAAGCCAGTGGAACCAACACTATTACTTTCTGTGATGAATACAGTACTCGATGAGAAATAAGGATAATAAATGAACGCTGATAAACAAACTATCTTGGTGGTTGACGATACACCAGAAAATATTGATGTTCTTGTTGGTACATTGAAGCATGATTACCATGTTAAGGCTGCGGTTAATGGGGAGATGGCCATCAAGATTGTTCAAGCTAATCAACCTGATATTATTTTGCTTGATGTGATGATGCCTGGGATTGATGGTTATGAAGTATGTCGTCGTTTAAAAGCAGATCATACAACTAAACATATTCCTATCATATTTATCACCGCAAAAAATTGGTGTTCAGGATGAGATTCTTGGGTTAGAACTTGGAGCTATTGATTACATCACAAAACCTATAAGCCCTCCTATTGTGAAATCACGAGTAAAGACTCACCTTGCACTTCATAACCAAAATAGGGAACTAGATAGAAAGGTTCATGAACAGACTTATCAACTCAACCAAACACGCTTACAAATAATTGAGCGTTTAGGACGTGCTGCTGAGTATAAAGATGACGATACGGGTTTACATGTTATTCGGATGAGTCGATATTCTTATATTTTAGGTCTTGCTGCTGGGATGAGTGAGAGTGAGGCTGAAATGCTAATGAGTGCAGCTCCGATGCATGATATTGGTAAAATTGGTGTTCCAGATAATATTCTTAAGAAGCCTGGAAAACTCGATAATGAAGAGTTTGATATTATGCGAACTCACTGTGAAATAGGAGCGAAAATAATAGGTGACGATTCATCAGAATTATTGAAAATGGCTAAAATAGTTGCCATGTCGCACCATGAAAAATGGAATGGCTTCGGCTACCCGAATAAATTGAAAGGGGAGGAAATTCCTCGAATTGGACGCATTGTAGCAATAGCAGACGTGTTTGATGCATTGACTTCAAAGCGTCCATATAAAGATGCTTGGTCAATCGAAGATGCTGTTCAGTTGTTAGAGGAAAGTGCAGGTGAACATTTTGACCCGCAACTTGTATCTTTATTTATTGGTGTTTTACCTGAGGTGTTAGAGGTTAAAGCTAAATATGACAATATCTAATAATACTCAAGAACATCGTGAGTACAATAAATTTGTTGATATGGAGAGTATTGAAGATTATGCGCTTCGCTACTCACCGGCAAAATTTCGGAACTGGTCTGAGTTCCTAGTTTCCAATACCGCAATCGGTAGTATTTCCTTCCTTGCCCTAGAAGCAATAGGTGCAAGCATTGCAATAAGCTATGGTTTTCAAAGTGCTTTTTGGGGGATCGCAGTTGCATCCATTATTATTTTTATACTTGGAGCCCCTATATGCTATCAAGCAGCAAAACATAATATAGACATAGATTTATTAACTCGCGCTGCAGGGTTTGGCTACCTAGGCTCTACAGTGACATCGTTAATCTATGCCTCATTCTGCTTTATTTTTTTTGCATTAGAAGCTGCAATTATGGCACAGGCGCTATACCTATATATCGGGTTGCCACTTTCTATTGGCTACGCATTTTGTTCCTTTATTATTATTCCCATCGTTTACTATGGCATGACCGCAATTAGTCGGCTGCAATTAATTACACAACCTGTTTGGTTGATTTTGATGATACTTCCATTCGTTATGGTATTAATGAAAGACCCCAATATATTGGACAGTACTTTTAATTTTTCAGGGATTGAAACGGGTAACTCACAATTTTCTTGGCATTATTTTGGGCTTTCTCTTGGTATTTCCTTGTCGTTAATAGCACAAATTGGTGAGCAAGTTGATTATCTGAGATTTATGCCAGATAAAACCAAGGATAATCGAATTAAGTGGTGGCTGGCTGTTCTTTTGGCAGGCCCGGGTTGGGCTATTCTTGGTTTCTTGAAACAAATCGGTGGCATTTTATTAGCAGCACTAGTTCTTATGGGCGGCGCATCTTTGGTTGAAGCCAAAGAACCCATTCAAATGTATAACGCTGCTTACTTGTATGTTTTTGAGAATCCTGAAGTTGCACTGCTAGTAAGCTTCATTTTTGTGATGGTTTCACAAATAAAAATCAATGTGACAAATGCATATGCAGGTTCATTGGCATGGTCTAATTTCTTTTCAAGAACGACACACACTCATCCGGGGCGTGTTATCTGGGTGATATTTAATATTTCTATTGCTTTACTACTCATGCAAATGGGCGTTTTTGATGTATTGGAAAAAATATTAGGGTTATATTCAAATATTGCCATCGCTTGGATAGCAGTAATCTTTGCCGATCTGGCTATCAATAAACCTTTTGGATTGTCACCCCCTATAATCGAATTTAAACGTGCACATTTATTTAATATCAACCCCGTGGGTGTATTCAGCACATTAATCGCTTCAACTCTCGCTATTATTGCCTTTTCAGGTTTATTGGGGCCAGACTTACAGGCATTTTCATCGATAATTGCTCTGCTGACAGCGCTTATACTGTCACCTCTTATTGCTTACTTAACTAAAGGGAAGTATTACATCGCACGCAAGGCTGATGTGTTTGGAGATGGTGAACATAAATGTGGCGTTTGTAATAACGAGTTTAGCGGTCCTGATATGGCATCCTGCCCTATGCACTCTTGCAATATTTGTTCTCTATGTTGCTCTGTTGAAGCTCGCTGTCATGATTTATGCAAAGTTGAAGAGGAATTCAGCATAAAAGAGAAAGTTATCCATTGGCTTGATTGGGCGTTTAAAGGGCGAATTAAACCAGAGACCGCTTCTAGGTTGACCTCATTGGCAATTATTTTTATTAGCCTGCTATTGGTGACTAGCTTCCTTCTATGGACTAGTTATATCGTGAGGATTATTGATGTTGAACCTACTTCTCTTGAAATGGTTAGAGGTACGTATGCAAATATTTTCTACCTTCTTACGCTGATTTCATTTATCGGAAGTTGGCTAATTGTTTTAATGCAAGAGAGTCGTATTTATGTAGAAAATGAATTATTGGATGCAAAAGAGTTGGCGGAGTCTGCGACAAAAGCTAAATCGGATTTTTTAGCTAATATGAGCCATGAGATCCGAACGCCAATGAATGCGGTTATTGGGTTGAGTCATTTGGCATTGCAAACTGAGCTAAGTCACAAACAGCGTGATTATATTACCAAGGTTTATAATTCAGGACGGAACCTTTTGAGTATCATTAATGATATTCTGGATTTTTCAAAAATTGAAGCAGGCAAGCTGGATATAGAAGAAGTCGATTTTGATCTGACTGAGGTATTTGAGCATCTTGGTAGTGTACTGAGTGTTAAGACCACTGAAAAAGAGCTTGAGTTGCTATTTCATTTTCCTAATAATATTCCAACAGCTTTATGTGGAGATCCGCTTCGTCTGGGACAGATCTTAATCAATCTGGCCAACAATGCCGTTAAGTTCACTGATTCGGGTGAAGTTAGTATCATGGTAAAACTGATTAATGAGGAAAACGAAAAGGTCAATCTTCGTTTTGAAGTAAAAGATACTGGTATTGGATTAAGTGCTAAGCAGCAGAGTAAATTGTTTAAGTCATTCTCACAGGCTGATAGTTCTACTACTCGGAAGCATGGTGGTACAGGTCTGGGCTTGAGTATATGTAAAAGCCTAGTTGAAATAATGGGTGGTGAAATTGGTGTTGAAAGTGAGCCAGGTAAGGGAAGTACCTTCTATTTTAATATTCCATTGAAATACGCAAAAAATAAGCTACAAAGGAAAAGTCTAGTTATTTCTAATGACTTGCAGGCTATGCATGTACTTGTGGTAGATGATAATCCTATTTCACGTGAAATTATCATTAACTACCTTGACCTGTTTGGTTTTTCCTCTGACGAAGCTTCATCGGGAGAGGAAGCGATTCAACAGCTTGAAAATAGTGTTAATGATGATCCTTACAAGCTGGTTCTGATGGATTGGCAGATGCCTGGCATGAATGGCATCGAAGCTGCAAAAGTTATTCTTCAGAGTAAAAGTCTGAGTAAAAAACCAGTAATTGTTATGGTCTCGTCTTTCGGCCGTGAAGACTTACTGAAGGATGCTCAAGATGCGGGAGTGAACGGTTATTTAGTGAAACCAGTGAGCCAATCAACGCTGTTTGATGCCATTATGCTTGGTTTTGATAAAGAGATTGAAGGGATGTCGGCAATAAACCGAGTTGGAGATATTCCTAAGCCTTCTAAAAGCCTGCATGGAGCTCGTATTTTGTTGGTTGAAGATAATGAAATCAATCAACAGATAGCGCAAGAGTTGCTAGAGAATGCTGGTATTTTAGTCTGTATCGCTAATAATGGTCAGGAAGCAGTAGAACTGATTGAAAAAGAGTCCTTTGATGGGATTTTGATGGACCTTCAAATGCCTGTCATGGATGGGTACGAAGCTACGGAAATCATCCGTAAAGATAAACGATTCAAGGATACTCCAATTATTGCCATGACAGCCAACGCTATGACTGGTGACAAGGAACGATGTATTAAGGCAGGCATGAATGACCATGTCGCTAAACCGATAGAGCTCGCAGAACTCTATGATGCATTGGCAAAATGGGTGAAAGTGTCTAATCCTAAAGGTCCATTAGTTCAGAAAATAGACGAGTCAGGTACAAGCACTGCCGAGATTCTCATTCCTGAAATGGATGGCATAGATACTATCGATGGACTGCGTCGAATAGCAGGCAACAAGAAGCTGTATCGAAATATTTTGCTGAAATTTAAAGTGAATCAGGCTGATGCAGTGGAACAATTGCTTAGTGCGCTTGCGAATGAAGATATGGAATTGGCTCAACGTATCGTCCACACAGTGAAGGGGGTAGCGGCTAATATTGGTGCGATACCGCTGTCTGAAGCTGCAGAGTCCTGTGAAACTCTGATTAAGCAGGGAAAGGGATTAGATGTGGAAAAAACTCTGATGCAGAAAGAATTGGATAGGGTGTTGGATTCACTTAAGGAATTAAAAGAAGAGGTCGTAGAATCTAGCGGAGAAGGTGAAGAGGTTGATTGGGAATCACTCAAGCCACTGCTGAAAGTGTTTAAGACATATCTACAGGAGGATGATACCGAGGCATCAGAAGCACTCTACAGCATTCGTGAGCAAGCACTGGGAATTCAATCTATTATGGATTTAAATGCCATTGAAAAAGCAATCGGCGAGTATGATTTTGAAGAGGCTCTTGGCATCTTTGTTGCTGAAATTGAAAGGTTGAATATTAGTTTAGACTAGTGTGCTAATCGATAGTAAAACAAGTAATTATTATGAAAAATAAGGCCTAAGGTTTCTCGTATGAATTTTAAGTCATCAATTAATTGGTTGACTGCTTTGGGTTGTGATTTCAACCCGACCAACCCCAGCTGCAAATACATATAGTAATCATGGTTATGACTACAAAAAGGAAATCCACCATGATGAAGAAATTCAAATTCACCAATGCATTACTAAAATCTTTATCAGCTAATGATGCCCATTCTGCCTCAACTGAATTAGAGTTTTCAGATACGGAAGTCATTGGCTTGAAGTGTCTGTCTGGCAAGACTGGTAACAAACGTTACTTACTGCGTTACAGCTTTCAATCACAAAAGAAATCCATTGCCATTGGTAATATCAAAGATATTGATGTGGCTAAAGCACGTAAGATTGCTAGAAAGCTCAAGACTAGAATTGCTGAAGGGTTCGATCCTAAAGCAGAGAAAGATGCTTACAAATCACAGCCCACATTGAGTAAGTTTTTCTGGAATAGCTATTTACCTTTCATCAAGAAACACAAGAAACACAAGAAACACAAGAAACACAAGAAATCATGGGCACGTGATGTACAGAATTTTCAATGCTACAATTAGCCTAGACCAGGTAGTGTTCGCTACGATTTATTGAAAGAAGTCGATGTTCAAGGTTTACAGTTTGCCATGGTCGATCCTGATAAGACAGGAAAGACGTATGCAGCAGGGACGTGTAATCGAACTTTAGCCATTCTCAAAACAATGAGAAAGTATGCTGTTCAGCTTGAAGTAGTTGAACTATTTTACAATTTAAATAACTTTAGAAAAATGCTGGGCTGTTTTTTGTTGCATATAAAAGTCAAAAATCATGCAGATATTACGAATCAGTAAGTGACCGGCAGGGAGAACTTCAATCTTTGTTTGATCAAAACGAAGTAGTCCATCTAAATGAAATTGCTCAAGTTGGGGGATAACATCGGAGAA
>ENA-ORXI01002343-ORXI01002343.1-sediment-metagenome-genome-assembly--contig:-NODE-2343-length-13676-cov-12.276123_pt1 | contig 13676 bp, 12 predicted proteins | sample MGYA00237861_ERZ511468 | MGnify/ENA primary metagenome ERZ511468 (study PRJEB26299, sample SAMN06266213) | sediment metagenome | isolation source: Hudson Canyon methane seep mesocosm | place... | reverse complement strand
AAAAAAGTACCTACACTGAATGCAGTATTAAGAAATTTAGCGACATTGGGTGGTTTTTTAGGACGCAAATCAGATGGTGATCCTGGTGCGAAAAGTATTTGGATCGGTTTTCAAAGAATTCAAGATTGTGTGTATGGCATTCAAATAGCCTGCAAGCTAAAAGGCCTGATTTAGAAGTTGTGTGTAAGGAGATGACTATGGCTATGAAAAAACGCTAATTTATAGTGCTTTCAGTTATAATATTTACGAGAAATTAAATGGTGCCTAAATTATATGTCCCTTTTTAGTGAACGATAGTAGATGTAAGGAAAGATGAAGATGAGGATTGTATGCATAATACAAATTTATAATGAGCTTGAAACGGGCCACTTAGTTGCGTTTTTCGAAGAAAATGCATTGCTATTTGACGATATCATTATTTATGATGATGGAAGTACTGATGGGAGTGCAGAATTATGTAAAAAATATACCAGTCATATAATTTCCTCTCGTAATAACGAATTTAAAAAAGAGTTACAACACAAGTCTAGAATGTTAGAAATGGCTACGGAGTTGGATGCTGACTTTATTGTTAGTCTAGATGCTGATGAGATTCTATCTATTACTCGCTCTGAACTTGAAAAAAGGTGTGAAGACTTTAATTCTAAAGGTTTTGATGGTTTAACGGTTGAATTTATAAATTTATGGCGCAGTAGAAATTATAAAAGGATTGACAGCTTATTCGATGAGATGCTTCCTGTTAAAGTATGGAAACATAAGGCTGACTTGGTTGCATACTCCTCAGTAAAAGATGAACTTCATCAGAAACTCTACCCTGACTATGTCATAAATGTTACACACGATGAATCAGTAAAAATTATTCATACAGGGTTTTCTACTGAGGAAAGAGTCTTACGAAAATATTTACGATATAAATCAATAGGGCAAAGAGGGTTCAATCTATCTAGGTTCATCGATGAGTCTAATCTGAAAATGGAAAAAGTTCCAGACCATTTCTTCCCTTCAGGTTGGGAGTGTCTTGGCGACGAGCCAAAAGCTCAATCAATGTATCACTATGTGAAGCAATCAATTATCGCAAGGGAAAAAAATCCAGGAGTAAAGGTATCAATTATTTGTCTAATATACCAAGATGTGAATTGGTTGGATTTTCTTTATGAGCAAGTCTTAAAATATACAGAGCTAAAAGATTGTGAATTTTATTTTATTGCTAATCAGCCAACTGAAGATGTTATAAATTATTTGAGCGAAAACTACATACCTCACTATATTTTTGAACCGGAAGAAGTGCATAAAAATGAGCACTATATAAATAATGTTTATAGGGCTTATAATTACGGTGTTAGTAAAGCAAAAGGCGATTATGTTGTTCTAATAAATTCGGATATGGCATTTACAGAGGGATGGTTAGATAATTTAATAAAACACCATGACGGGACAAATTGCATATCTTCTAGGTTAGTGGAGTCGGGAAGGCTTAGAACTGGTAAGTATGGTATTGAAAAGAACTTCGGGTATACTTATGCTGATTATAAAGAAGATGATTTCCAGCAATTTTCAGAACTAATTAAACTAGAGAATATTAAAGATGGGGGATTATATATGCCTCTATTTGTTAGAAAAGACCACTTTGATATGGTTGGCGGCTATCCTGCAGGTAATATTACTAAAGATTCAGATGTTTTTAATCCTGAAATTGCAGTAGTAGGAGCCCCTTTGATTAGTGGCGATACGGCTTTTATTCTAAAATTATCAAGCTTTGGAATAAAACACTCCACTGCCTTTGATTCAGTAGTATATCATTTTCAAGAAGGTGAAAAGAGTTCGGGTGAGAATGCACCTTCTTTTCATGAGTCAAAAACTAAGATTGTGGTTTGTAATGATATTCTTACAGGAACCATGGGGGAAAAAGTACTCTGGGACTTCCTGTTAACATTACCAAATGTTATTGGGCTTGACTATAAAAAAGTAGGGGGAAGAAAGTCTTTTTCATTCATTGATTATATGCAAAGTAATCAAATCTCCCCTAGTATCATTGTTCAGAATATATCTTTTATGGACCATATCGATGCTCCATGTTTTAAAGTTGGGTTTATTCAAGATGATTTGAGGCTGATGAATGCAGTATCGTTTCAACAAGAATCGAACTTAAAAAGATCGGATTTGTTAGTAACAAATTCATATTACACAGCAAGTTCTTATCCTGAATATGATTTTTCTGTTGCGTCTGTAGGTGTTGACTCTGAGCTTTTTAGAGTTATGGATCAAGCCGAAGTTCGAAAAGAATTCAATATTCCTTCATACGATGAAATTGGTGTGTTTGTTGGTGCATTAGATGATGTTAAGGGCTGGCCTAAAGTTTTAGCCGTACTAGAAAAACGTCCAAATATGTATTTAATTGTGGTAAGCAAGTACCAAGCGGACTTTGAACACGAAAGGGCTTCTCTATTTTGCATGCTGGACCAACAAACTCTTGCGAAAGTTCTCAACTGTGCAGATTTCTTTATTCTTGGAAGTAAGGTTGAAACACAATGTCTAGCAGCGATTGAAGCAGCCTTGTGCGACTTACCTATTATCATGAATAGAACTGGTATATTTGTAGATATTCACGATGAAGATCTGAATAGTATAGGTAGGTTTGGAAGTGATTTTGATGTTGCCATTCAAGAGTTATCAGAGAATAAGTTTAGTCCTAGAGAAACTATTATGAAATATCCGATAACTATTAATGAATCTATGAATAAATGGAAAAGTATTTTCACCCAAGCAAAGTTTGAAAATGATAAAGTGCTCTATCGATCAAATAGTCCTGTAAACTTGAAAGAAGATCTACAAACAAACATTAAACTAAGAGTCGAATATATTTATAGAAGAAAGGTGTTGTATAGAATTATCGGGAGAGATAACTTCTTCACAGTTTCTGAAATATCTATTTACCTTAAATCAAAATTGCCAAAGTCATTATTTTCAATTTTAAGAAGTATTTGGAAAAAAATAAATAAAACATGAATATAATTGATTTTATTGGTTATAAGTCGCGCCTATGGGTTTTTATTGGAATTATAATCGGAGCAGGGTTGGCCATTATAGAGATTGGATTTTCGATTTATATTGCATATATTTTAAGCATCCTAGGTGTGTTGGAAACAGACTCAACTCTGATTAAATATTTACCGAGAGGCGATGATATATACATTGGGCTCGCGGGTTTTGTTTTATTAGGAGTTATCAGGGCAACTTTTCATACATTGAAAAGTTTAAGTGCAGTCGCATCCAGTGAATTTTTTATTACAAGATTAAAAGATCTAACTATTAGAAAACTCTTGTATACAGAGCATTTACATATAAGTAGTCATGAGGTTTCATCCCTATTCTCTGAAATTTATTCGAGGGCTGCATTATGTCTTCTTGCAATAACGAACGCTATTCCGTTGGTTATTCAGGCTATAGTTATATCGATATTTTTATTTAATATTTCAGCTACGTTTACTTTCATTGGTTTAATCTATTTGTTTTTTGCTGCAGCAATTTCTTTACTAATCCAAAAGAAAGTTCACCCTATTGTTCAGCCTATGGTTGAATTAAATAACGAGTTATACAAATCAATTTCTCGTGTGGTAAAAAATTGGTTTCTTATAAAAATCATGAGTGTTGAAGAAGTAGAGATTGAAAGGTTAGAAGAAACGTTATTTAGTTACACTAGTAAAAAGATGGTATCTACTATCTTTGCTAGCTTAGCTGAAGGTTTACCTATGATTTTAGGTGTAATAATGATTTCGTTGTTCATTCTATTACAGTTTGAATTTAACTTTTTAGAAAGTGCAGTTTTTGTATCGTTCCTATATCTTTTTTTGCGTTTTGTTCAGGTTGTTGGACAGATTAGTAACTTTATAAGTACTGCCCATGCCTTAATGCCTGACTTTAAATATGCAAATGAGTATTTTCAGAAAATTGAAGTGAGTAATATTCCTTTAGTTGAAACTAAATTGAATTCTTACAACTTTTTTCGAGAAAGCTGTTCTATACAAATAAAGCATGAAATAAATAAAAATCTGACAAGAAGTCTTACCGAAGCACCGGAAGTTAAAGTCGAAAATTTAAGTTTTAAACATGCTGGAGCAAACAAGAACCTTTTCAGCGAACTATCATTTTTAGTTAAATCTGGAGAACAAGTTGGAATTATCGGGCCAAGTGGCGTTGGTAAATCCACTTTATTATCTATTCTCTTGGGTATGTTTAAAACTGAAAGCGGAAATGTATCAATCGCATCATTGTCTACAGAGTCTTTTATGGACATTCATAGGCATAGTGTTAGTTATGCTGGAGCAGATCCTTATTTATTTGATGGAACTTTAAGGGATAACCTTTTATATGGAAATAGCCGTCCAATTAAAGACTCTGATATACGAAAGTGTCTCTATCTGATTGGGCTCGAGGATTGGATGAATAGTGGGATGGTTAGTTTAGATTATTCGATTAAAGAAGATAAAAGTCAGATTTCAACTGGTCAAAAGCAGAGAATATCAATTGCTCGCGCTTTTTTAAGGCAACCTAAACTTCTAATCCTAGATGAAGTGACTTCAAATGTTGATTATAAAACAGAGAAGATGATAACTGATTTGCTTAGACAGCTAAAAGGGGATGTAACTGTCATTATTGTTACGCATAGAACTGCACTAATTAAGTATGCAGACACAGTTATTGATTTAACTAAAGATGTATAAGGGGGGGAATGGGATATGGCAGCACCTCTTGTTACAATTGTAACGCCAGTATTTAATCAGAGTGAATATATTGAAGCGACAATTAAAAGTGTTCTATCTCAAACTTACCAGAATATTGAATACATAATTATCGATGATGGTTCAACCGATGGAACATCAGATATACTTGATAAATATAAAGATGTAATTACGATAATTCATCAAAATAATGCAGGCCAAAGTGCTGCTTTAAACCGTGGATGGTCAATATCTAAGGGTAGCATTCTTGGTTATATATCATCGGACGATATCTTATTACATACATGTGTTGAGGATACTGTACATGCATTTAAAAATGTAAGTGTAGTATGTACCTATTGTGATTATGATCTGATTGATTACCAAGGTGATATTCTTAGGAGAATATCTACAGAAAAATATTCACAGAAAAGGCTTATCGTAGATTTAGTTTGTTTACCTGGCCCAGGTGCTTTTTTTCGTCGTGAATCTTACTGCATCGCTGGAGGCTGGAGGTCAGATCTTCATCAAATTCCTGACTTTGAATTCTGGTTGAGGTTGAGTAAGACAGGTGATTTTTTAAGAATCCCTACGGTATTAGCTCAATTTCGAGTTCATGCCGCCTCAGGTTCCGTCAAGAAAGTTTCCGTTAAAAGAGCTAATGAGATTTGTTTGGTGATACATGAGTTCTACAGCAATAGCCTTTTAGATACGAAGAAAAAATTATCACTGTCAAACGCTTATACATACAGTGCTCGCAGCCACTTCCAATCAGGTCGATTTCTGCACGGACTGATGCAGGTACTTTCAGCTGTGAAATATAACTTTAAAGTGATTTTTCGGCTTGGATGGTATCGATTCCTGGCCGTTTCATTAGTCCGTAGATATTTTTACACGAAATAGTAGTTTAGGAGTTGATAATGAGAAAGAGAAATAATATCTTTTTTGCTCCTGGTGTCCATACCGGTGGAGGCTTGGCTTTATTAAAGGAAATCGAACCATTTTTAGTAGAAGGTAACTTTTTTTGTATCCTAGATCTTAGGTTGAAACCTCACGTTAGCGATGAGTTAATTAGGAATTCTTCTTTTTATGCCCCAGGAATTATAGGGCGGGTTATGGCTGAATTAGCCCTAGTTAGGTTCAGTACATATAGAACTATTGTTATTTGTTTCCATAGTATGGCACCTATTATGTCAAATCGAGGTGTTTTTAATGTTTTTTTTCAGAATGCTAATTTATTATGCTCAGCAATAAAAAATGAGGGAAGATCGTCAATAAAACCGTTCGTTAATTCTTTACTGGTCCGACTAGGAAAAAAGAAAATAAATAAAGTAATAGTACAAACACCTACTATGAAGCGCTTGTATGAGGATAAATTGGGGTTTTCAGGTGAGATCAGTGTTATACCATTTTCAAAAGAAGTGGTTTATTCATACCGAAATCGTTCTGGAAATAAAAATAAATTTTTATATGTGGCTGATGCATCTGAGCACAAAAATCATCAAACTCTGTTGGAGGCATGGATCCTACTTTCTGATATAGGAATATACCCCGAGTTGACAGTAACGTTAAGCTGCAATTCTCTCTGGGTTATTTATTCTCAAGCGATATCTAAATTTAAACTTAAGATAATTAATGCAGGTTATTGTGGGGATGAAAAACTGAGTAGTTTGTACACAGAAAGTAGCGCATTAATATACCCATCATTGAATGAATCTTTCGGACTCCCGCTGATTGAAGCATCTCAATATTTGCTTCCTATAATAGCGTCGGAATTAGATTTTGTCAGAGATGTGTGTAAGCCTATCGAAACGTTCAACCCTAGGTCTCCAGTCTCAATTAAACGAGCTATACTGCGTTATACAGGCAACTCAGATGCAGAGTTTATTTCTATAAAAACAAGTAAAGAATTTTTTGATGAGATAAAACAATGACAAGATAAATTTTTATAAGAACTACTTGTGCATTTGAACCGCGCGCCTTACTGTTTTAACTAATTTGTTTAATGCAGCTTCTTTAAAGCCATGCTTAAGAATTATTAGCAAGTTATTGACTACATAAATAACTTAAATTGGATCTATTTATATCGAATGAGAATTTTAATAACAACACAATATTTCTGGCCCGAGTTTTTTATAATAAATGACTTGGTAAAAGAGCTAGCGAAACAAGGCCATACGGTAAAGGTGTTGACAGGAAAACCTAATTATCCAGATGGGGAAATATATGATGGTTATTCCCAAGAAGGTATTGAATTGGAAATCTATGATAAATCAGTAACTGTCTTTCGGGTACCTCTTCGGCCTCGAATGAATTCTGGAGCTGTAAACTTAATACTTAACTATGGTTCATTTGTTTGGAATGGTTTACGTTACTTTAATTCAGCTGTAAAAGAAGAGTCTTATGATGTGATTTTTGTATTTGCACCATCTCCCATAACTGCAGTGATCCCCGCATTGTATTTGAGATGGAAGTTGAAAACACATTTGGCTGTTTGGGTGCAAGATCTTTGGCCTGAAAGTTTACGAGCAACTGGGTTTATACAAAACAAGGCCTTACTATATTTAATTGGTTGGCTGGTAAGATCAATCTATGCTCGTACGGATAGTTTATTAGTGCAGTCAAGGGCTTTTATAAAACCTATCACAAAATATGTTCCGCGAGATAAAATTATCTACTTCCCTAATATCTATCGTGATATTTTTATGGAAAGTTCGCCAATAGAGAGAAATATCCCTGTTGAACTCGTTAACTTATATAATGATTTTTTCTGTATAACTTTTGCTGGAAATATGGGTGTAGCACAGTCACTTAATACTATATTGCTAGCTGCTGAAAAATTGAAGTATATAAAAAATCTGCGTATTGTTTTTGTGGGAAGTGGTTCAATGTCAAATTGGCTAATAGAGCAAAAGAAGAATCGCGATTTGGAGAACGTTATCATTGCTGGCCGTTACCCTTCAGAGTGTATGCCAGAGATCTATAGGCTCAGCAAAGCACTAATTGTCACATTGAAAAAAAAGGAGGTTTTTAGTTTTACTGTTCCAGGGAAAGTTCAATCATACCTGGCTGCTGGTAGGCCAATTATTGCGGCTATGGATGGTGAAGGAGCACGAGTAATCGAAGATGCTGGAGCAGGACTAACTTGTGGTGCTGAAGATGTCAAAGGGTTGGTTTGTTGTGTTGATAGACTTTACAGTATGTCTAGCATAGACATAGATAAATTATCCCAATCAGCAAGGGCTTACTATCTGAAGAACTTCGAACTGAGCGTGCAAACAAAAAAATTAATAGAGATATTGGCTCATAGAATTAATAGGTAAAAAAAAGATGAAAATTTTGATATTAGGTGTAACCGGAATGCTTGGCAGTACAGTATTTAAACGGCTCATGAAGGATGAGGCGTTAGATGTATGGGGGACACTTAGACGTGTATCGGATATGAAATATTTTCCAGAGGAATCTCATAGGAAGATAGTTGCAAATATCGATGTATTAGATAGTGATTCATTGGTTGATGTAATGGCAGAAATAAAGCCTGAAGTAGTAATTAATTGTGTGGGCTTGATCAAGCAGCTATCAAATGCTGATGACCCTCTTGTAGCTTTACCTATTAATGCAATATTACCTCATAGGCTGGCTAAACTGTGCCTTTTAGTTGGTGCTCGTTTAATTCATATTAGTACTGATTGTGTTTTTAATGGTAGAAAGGGGATGTACAAAGAGGAAGATATCTCTGATGCTGAAGACTTATACGGTAAATCAAAATATATCGGAGAAGTACATAGTTTGTCTCATGTAGTAACATTGCGAACATCAATAATAGGTCATGAGCTTAATAGTCATAGCTCACTTGTAGACTGGTTTTTGTCACAGAGAGATTCTGTTAAAGGATATAAGCAAGCAATATTTTCAGGCCTTCCTACGGTGGAATTAGCTGATGTAATCAGAAAATTTGTAATTAATAATGTTAATTTACGAGGACTATATCATGTGTCATCATCTCCAATAGATAAGCACTCGTTACTATGTTTAATTGCGAGCACTTATAGTGTAGATAATGAAATAGCTATTGATGATAAAGTTAAAATAGATAGATCGTTAGACTCTTCGAAATTCCAAAGAGAGGCAGGGTATACTGCTCCGGTATGGGAAGAGTTGATAAATAAAATGCATGATAACAAATAACAGAGGTAATGATGAGTCAAGAGAAATTAAGATGGATCGCTGAGGACTGTGCAAAGAAAATTGTTGGAGGTGAATTCTCAGCTACTCCATATAAACATCTTGTTGTAGACAATTTTTTACCGGAAGATCTGGCATATAAATGTATGGAGAGTTTTCCCGGCTTGAATGAGTCAGCATGGGAGCATGAGACTGATGCGGAAATCGAGATAAAATCGAGGACAATGTGGAAATCAGAATTCGATATTCCCGAAAATATTATTGATGCAGTGAGAATGTTAAATTCTTCGATTATTTTAAAAGCCCTCTCAGACAGATTTGATATTCCTAAACTTATTGCAGATTCTTATTTCACTGGTGGTGGGTTAAATATTACGCAAACAGGTGGTTTGCTTGATGTGCATGTAGATGGTAATTATCACGATGCAACAGGATTAAATAGAAGAATGAATGCACTGATTTACCTTAATCCTGGTTGGGAAGATAGTTGGGGCGGGGAGTTTGGGATTTATAATACTGATGGTAGTGAGCTTGTGAAGAAAGTGTCACCTATATTTAATCGGCTAGTAGTTTTTGATTCACATGATCATAGTTACCATGGGTTACCCGATCCACTTAGCTTCCCTGATGGGAAAGATCGCAAGTCAATTATTTTATATTACTATACTAAAGAAAAACGTCCATCCTCACAAATAACTGTTGATAAACCCCATAGTGCACTATGGGTTAAGAAAGAATTAAAGGATAAGCGTGGAAATTTACATCGAAAATTTACTTAATGGGAGTTAACCAAATGTTTACAGGTTGTACACTTTTGATTACTGGTGGAACTGGATCGTTTGGCCATTCTGTTTTAAAAAGATTCCTGAATACAGGTATAAAAGAAATCAGAATCTTTAGTCGTGATGAAAAAAAACAGGAGGATATGCGCATAGACCTGGCTAATGACAAAGTCAAATTTTATATTGGAGATGTACGAGACTACGGTAGCATTAGTCAAGCAATGGTGGGAGTTGATTATATCTTTCATGCGGCGGCACTTAAGCAGGTACCATCCTGTGAGTTTTATCCTATGGAAGCCGTAAAAACCAATATACTTGGTACTGAAAATGTATTGAATGCCGCTATTGCAAATAATGTTAAGCGTGTTGTTGTATTGAGCACTGATAAGGCTGTCTACCCTATTAATGCAATGGGTATATCTAAAGCAATGGCTGAAAAAGTAGTTGTAGCAAAATCTCGTTCTATCCCCGATGGTGGCCCAGTAGTATGTTCTACTCGATATGGCAATGTTATGGCTTCTCGTGGCTCTGTAATTCCACTATTTGTTAATCAAATGAAAAAGGAAGAACCGTTAACGGTAACTGATCCTAATATGACGCGATTCTTGATGTCGTTGGAAGACTCTGTTGATTTAGTTCTTTATGCGTTTGAACACGCTGAACAGGGTGATTTATTTGTGCAGAAAGCGCCAGCATCAACTGTTGCCGATCTAGCTCAAGCTTTAAAAGAAATGTTTAAAAGTGATAGTGCTATAAAGGTAATTGGTACTCGTCATGGTGAAAAACTTTATGAATCATTGATTTCAAGGGAAGAAATGGCAAAAGCTGAAGATATGGGATATTACTATCGGATACCAGCAGATAACCGCGATTTAAATTACAATAAATTCTTTGTTGAAGGTGAAATACATATCTCTGAAGTTGATGACTATACCTCGCATAATACTAATCAAATGAATGTTGAAGAAGTTAAGACGTTACTTCTGAAATTAGACTATATTCAGGGATCACTTAATGCTTAAAGTGATGACGCTGGTCGGTACACGCCCGGAGCTTATAAAAATGAGCAGAGTTATCGCTGAGCTGGATAAACAGGTTAATCATATTTTAGTTCATTCAGGACAAAATTATGATTATGAATTGAATCAAGTATTTTTTGATGATTTGGATATCCGTAAGCCCGATCATTTTTTGAGTGTAACTGGTGAAACAGCTGCTAAGACTATAGCTGATATTATTGCTAAGGCTGACGATATATTTGAATTAGAAAAACCTGATGCTCTACTTCTATACGGTGATACGAATACTTGCCTAGCAATTATGGCGGCGAAGAGACGTAAAATACCGATCTTCCATATGGAAGCTGGAAATAGGTGTTTTGATCAGCGTGTTCCTGAAGAGTTAAATAGGAAGGTATTAGATCATTTAAGTGATATTAATATGGTTCTAACAGAACATGCCAGAAACTACCTTTTGGCTGAAGGCGTTCGTCCAGAGACGATTATTAAAACAGGTTCTCATATGGAAGAAGTTTTAAGTTACTATATGCCGAAGATTGAGTCATCTGATGTTTTGAAGCGAGAAGACCTCGGGCAAGATAAGTTCTTTATTGTGAGTACTCATCGAGAAGAAAATGTTGATACACAAGAGAATTTGAAGGATTTATTGAAGACATTAAAAGCACTTGCCGAGACATATGAATATCCGATTATAGTTTCTACTCATCCTAGAACAAAAAAACGTCTAGAAGAATTAGATGAACATGCTGAGCATCCTTTAATTCGCTTTGTGAAACCTTTCGGTTTGTTAGATTATATAAAGCTTCAAATGTCTGCCTTTTGTATTTTATCCGATAGTGGAACGATTACTGAAGAAGCTTCTTTATTAAATTTGCCAGCAGTGACAATTAGAAATGCTCATGAACGTCCAGAAGGTATGGATGTAGGCACATTGATTATGAGTGGTCTAAAGGCAGAACGAGTACTTGAGTCGGTAAAAGTAATCACGAGTCAGCATCAGCGTAATGTACGGATGATGAAAGTGGTGAACGATTATCAAGGAGGGGCGGTATCTAAACAAGTTGTAAGAGTTGTACTTAGTTACGTTGATTATATTAATCGGACAGTTTGGTCCAAGACTTAGATGACTGTATTAATATGATTCTTGTTACTGGTGCAACTGGGTTTGTCGGTCGTAGTGTTGTTGAGCACCTTTATAAAGGTGGGCTTGGTGTTCGTGCGTGTTCGCGGCAGAAATCTGCTGAAATTGAACGCTGTTCTGAGTTATATATAGCTCATGATATGTTAAAAAATACTGAATGGCAGCAGGCGTTACTCAATATCAGTGTTGTAATTCATCTAGCGGCTCGCGTTCATGTTATGGATGATTCAGCGGCTGACCCTTTAACTGAATTTAGATATGTGAATACAGCCAGTACTTTAAATTTAGCAAGGCAAGCGGCAGAGGCAGGTGTAAAGCGTTTTGTCTTTATTAGTTCGATTAAAGTCAATGGTGAAATGACTTCAGTAGATCAGCCATTTAAGCCGAATGATAATTATATTCCAACTGACCCTTATGGCTTGTCTAAATATGAGGCTGAACAAGGCTTGTTAATCATTGCTAAGGAAACGGGAATGGAGGTGGTTATTCTTCGGCCGCCTTTAGTTTATGGCCCTGATGTAAAGGCTAATTTTGCTTCTATGATGAAATGGATGAATAAAAGCATACCGCTACCCTTTGGTGCTATCCATAATAAACGCTCTCTAGTGGCGCTAGGTAATCTAGTCAGTTTTATTATTCATTGTGCGGATTATAAAAAAACACCACAAGCGGCGAACCAAGTATTTTTGATTTCAGATGGTGAAGATGTTTCGACTACTGAGCTTTTGCAAAAAGTGGCTAAAGCTTTCGGCAAAAAAGCGTTGTTATTACCCGTTCCGGTTAGTTTAATGACCTTGGCTGCTAAGTTGCTTGGCAAAGGTGATGTAGCGAATCGTTTATTTGGCTCTTTGCAGGTGGATAGCTCTAAAGCAAGAGAATTACTGGATTGGAAGCCGGTGATTACCATGGATGAACAATTGAAAAAAACAGCGGATGCGTATTTAGCAAAAAAGAAGAATTGATTATCCTTAGTAGTGCGTTTAAACTTATGTTTAAACTTTAATTGCCGATTGGAAGCAATATGACAGAAGTAACATTAGATATAAAAAAGTGGGGTAACAGTTTGGGAGTGCGGTTGCCAGCCGTCATCGCTCGTGAAGCTCATTTGCACACGGATCAACGTGTGCGAATTTCTATTGTTGACAAGCAAGTTATCATTACCCCTGTTGTAAGTGAGCAATTGACACTAGAGCAACGCCTAGCTAGTTTTGATCCTATGATTCATGGTGGTGAAGTGATGTCTGTATCAGAACACTTAGGTGCTGAGAAGTGGTAAGAAAAACTGCTCAATGGTTACCAGATCGCCAAGATATTATTTGGATTGATTGTAGTCCCCAATCAGGGCAAGAAATGCGGGATATTCACCCTTTTTTAGTGCTAAGCCCGAAAAGTTTTAATGATAAAACCTCACTCGTTATTGGTTTACCTATAACGACGGCTGAATATAATGCTGATAATCCTTTTGCAGTTTCTGTAGGCACCGCTTCTGGGAAAAATGATAACAAAATAAGTTATGTGCTTTGCCATCAACCTAAGTCATTTGATTGGCGTTCTTGTGGTACAAAATCACATCCATTAGGCGCAATAAATGATGCCTTATTTTCCCAAGTCTGTGAACGACTTAATCAAATTATTCAACTGACATGAAAAGACTCTTTGATTTAACCTTAGCTTTAATCGCTACCTGTATTTTATTTATCCCCATTATTATTACCGCTATTTTGGTTAAGTTGACCTCTAAAGGCCCTGCTTTGTATTGGTCTGATCGCGTGGGTAGAAATAATCATATTTTTAAAATGCCTAAATTTAGAAGTATGAAAATTGATACACC
>ENA-ORXI01002341-ORXI01002341.1-sediment-metagenome-genome-assembly--contig:-NODE-2341-length-13679-cov-4.807308_pt1 | contig 13679 bp, 10 predicted proteins | sample MGYA00237861_ERZ511468 | MGnify/ENA primary metagenome ERZ511468 (study PRJEB26299, sample SAMN06266213) | sediment metagenome | isolation source: Hudson Canyon methane seep mesocosm | place... | reverse complement strand
CAATCAAAAAGCACGTTTAATTGCATTGGTTGGCCCTGAAGGTCGCACAATTGATGAAATCGTTGCAGCTGCAACAGCTGCAACAGATGATGAAGGCTAATCGTTGATTCTCAGCATTTAGTTTAAGTTAAAAAGTCGCGGGGTTTAAGACATGGAGTCTTGCCCCGCTTCCCTTTTAAAATAATCCTTTAATGACAAGTGTACTAAGTACTGTGTTGTCCACATTATTTATTAGACTTTTTATTAATTATCCATAAAAGCAAGTAAATGAGGTGTTTATTGTTTTTCCCATCTTCCCCGAATGCAAACAGGACCGTAGGTCGGACTTCAGTCCGACACTGTTCGACTAAAGGATCAGCTTCGCAGTTACTTCGTTTCGAACCTACTTTACAATCAGGTTTCACCTTGATTGAGCTGTTGGTGGTGATCTTTGTACTCGGCATTATTGCAGGTGCTATTGTCGTAAGTTATGACGATGTCGGCTCGCAAGCACAATATGACACCACTAAATTTGAAATGGCTGAAATTCGCAAAGCCCTACTTCAGTTTCGACGTGATAGTGGCAGTCGTGATTTTCCTACTCAGGGCGTGTATGACTGCTCCACAATAGCAGATGAAGCAATTGCTGATGGCAGACCAACGACATGGTCAGCAAGTGTCCCTGTAGTAAGTTCTATTTCAGATAAGCCAGATTGGGTCGCATGGTGTAATCATCCTGCTAACTTCTGGATGTTATTTGAAGATCCTATTGGCAATGGCTGGGATCAAGACACACACCGTGGTTGGAATGGCCCTTATCTTCAACGTAAAAGTGGGTATTTAGATATTGGTAACGATCTCAGCACCGCTGGAACAGGTAACCCTTATGCGGGTACTGCCACCAATAATGTATGGGCAATCGCCTCGCCTTTTATGGCTGAACCTAAAAATGGTCTTATTCTCTGGTCAAATATGGACTCATCAACAGCCACGGGTTATAAGGAATTTGACCAACACGGAAGCCCCTATTTTATGTTTGATCTTGCTGATGATGATGACAATAACTCTGATAGCGAAGCGAGAATCGTCAATATGGCAGATGATGATATCTATGATGAGGTAGATGCTCCAAACTGTGAACAAGCCTTAGATACAGAAGATAATCCTCTCGATAATATTCTGTGTTTATTGAGATAGGTCGTAATGAAGATGCAACCGCCATACTTATCTTATAAACATCGTCCTGTAGGTCGGACTTCAGTCCGACATTGTTCGACTAAAGTCGAACCTACGACATTTAGAAATATTCTTCAATCTGGTTTTACCTTATTAGAAATGGTTTTAGTATTATTTCTGGTAGGTTTAATGGCTTCGGCAACATTAATGCTCACCGAAGGTGTGGAAGATCAAGCTAAATACGATGACACCAAACGACGGATGGAGATCATGCGAAAAGCCATCGTCGGTGACCCAACTCGCACAGTGAATGGCGGCCCTGAAATCAGTGGTTTTGTGGCGGATATGGGCCGCTTGCCTTTGTGTGTGGCTGAGTTATTAACGGCCGGAGATAGTAGTGATGCAGCTGCTACACCTCCAACATTTGAATCTCCTTGTGATGCCTCAGAAGAAATTCCAGCGTGGAATATAGATACATCTACAGGGCTAGGAGTTGGTTGGCGAGGTCCTTATATCCAAGTTATTCCTGAGAGAGATAAAGATGGCGATGGTGAGCCAGACATCCGTTTTCGAGATGGCTATGGAAATACTGATAGCTCAACAGCCATTGATGCTCAAAATTCAGGTTGGATTTATGACGATGCATCTATTGCTATTGGTCAAATTGGATTGGTCAGTGATGGTTTTGATCTAACATCAAGCACTGATGATATGAAAGTGAATCCGTTAATCTTTTCGGCTGATTGGCAAATACAACTTTCAGATCCATTATCCATTAATTTTGTGAACCTAAGCTCTGGTAATTTACCTTTACCTAATGCTGAAAAATTAGTTCTTAGGATTTATAAATCTGATTTAACTGCTTTTATTAGTGGTGATGACGGAACTATTAATAATTATCTTGATGTCGCTAGTGGTGCTATACCTGCCAATAGTCAGCAAGTTATTCAATTCATAATTTCAAGTACCCAATTACCTATAGGCTACTATGGTTATTCAGTTGTGTGCCACGAAGTACCTGCTACAGGCAATCCTGAGGATTATGTTATTTTTGATGGTGACTGTGATACTACTAATAATGTTCAAACCAGCAGTACTATTCGCACATTCTCTGTTGCCCCACGCCAAAATATCACCCTCGACTGGATCATCCAATAATGCTGAAAAACATCCTAAATTTCGGCAAGGCCAAGACTTTATTAGTGTGTGAAACTGATGGTTTTTTATTACGCGGGGCGGTGTTAACACGCTCAGGTAATGAGTTGGCGGTGTTGCATCATGCACAATCACAGCAAGCGGATATGGCGGATGCGGTAGCGGATGTTATTAATACGGTGAAGGCGGCAGGCTGGGAAGGTGATGAGGCGATATTACTCTCGCCCACTGTGTTATCCACCTTGATTGAGTTGCCGATTGATCCGAAAAAACCACGACCATTAATGCAAATGCAGGAGTTGATTCGCTGGGAGGCGGAAACACTTTTAATGCAACATACCACCCAATGGTCGGTGGGAAATCTGCTGGTCGGTCGTGGTTATATGACGGAAGAACAGGCTGAGGCGGTGATGGATTTGCAACAAGGTAAGTCAAACCCTGCGGGCGGCTTGGCATTATCTGAACAATTTTCTTTACGTCGTTTTGGTGACTTGGCTGAAGAACTGGGCTTTATAAAACGCAGTCAGTTAAATGCCTGTCTTGCTGGGCAAGAGTGGCTCAAATCGGATGATGATGCGATTGAGTGTGGTTGGTCTGCACAAGCAGAAGTAAGTGATATTCCGGGCACATATAATTGGTTGGTCACTTGTGTCAATAAAGGCTTATTGCAACGCTGGAGTTCCGTATTTAATAAGCATGGCGTGGTATTGCAGTCGATGTATTCTTTGGCGGGATCAAGTGCCTGTTTATTGCCTGCTAATTCAGATTCTGCTGTATTGTTGGAATCTCACCAAGGTTTATCGTTTGCCATGCAGGTGAGTGATAATAAGGTGATGTCTCAGCAGCTTTATTTGAGCCCTGCTAAACAAGCGATTGAGTCATGCTTAGAAAGTTATCATGCCCTAAACCCCGCTTCTTCCGATGCTGTTTTCTTGGCGAGATGGCATCAAGACAGTGCGGCTCTCGCCGAGGAGTTGAGCCAATCACTCTCGGTTGATTTAAGCTTGTTGAACCATTCAGCAATTAGTGAACATCTTAGCCCCGGCATGTTGGGTGCGGGTCATCATGATTTTTCATTACCTGGATCAAATCGGTGTGCAAGTGTGCGATTAGGTGGGCCCTTGCCTTCAAAATGGCAACGCGTTGAAACGCGTGCAACCGTCTTAGTGCTGATTATTTTGCTAAGTATTATCGGCTCTGAAGCTTCATTATTTCTTCGCGGCAATCAGATTGAAACTCACAAAGCAGATATTGATAGTCAGTGGAAGGTGATTGACCTCGCTATGAAACGGATTAAGGCAGATATAAAACAAGTAGAGAAACGTAAGAAACTCATTCAGGAAAACGAAGTCGATCATCGTCGGACTGAAGCTAGATTAGCCTTTTTTGGTGATCTTGTTCCTGAACGTGTCGCCTTAGTTCAGGCAATTTTAGGGGTACTGCAATCTGCGGTGGGCGATGATGTAATTATCAATTCAATTGATGAATATGGAAAACGTGTTGGTCTGTTGCCTCCCTTACCTAATACCAAGAAAGATATTCGTGAAGAAGTGGAGAATTTTAATCTTGAGGCGTGGGCATTAACTGAAACGGCAGCTCAAACCTTTATCCAGCAGATGAAAGATGCGATTGAGCCTTGGAATATGGAGGTGAGAGACAGTCACGTTATCGGCCGTTCAGGCCCGATGAGCTTGGATGGTTTTACCGTCTCCATGCGTTTGGTGAAATTGCTATCACCTGAAGCCATTAAGCAACAGCAGGGCAAATAATGACACTGTCAAAACTCAATACGCGTGAACAAATTTTAGTAGCCGTGGTAAGCATTGTTTTATTTTTGGGTAGTTATACTTTATTTCGCTTTTTGCCTGAAAATAAAAATATTGTGTCGCTGCAAAATCAAGCAGCAAAAACAGAACGGAAATTACAATCCGCTCGCATCCCCGATGAACCTGATGAAGGAATTGATGAGTTATTGAAACAGCTTGATGATCAAGAGCAATCATTACAACTCATCAATGAAATGGCCGATGGTGTGGCACAACACTTGGCGCCCTTTGATTCTCAGCAAGTGATTATTATGGTGTCTCAACTTGCTCGACAATCTGGCGTGCTGGTTAAAACGTCTGAATCATTAAAAATAACACCTATTCAAGCCACCTCACAAAAGAAGAATAAAAAGAGAAATAAAAAAGCCAAACAAATCGTGAATGAAGCCAATGTTATTTTGCCTGCCACACGTAATTGGATTGATCGCATGTCTGCCAGCACGCTATTTCATCGCCCCATGCAACGTTTGATATTGGAAGGTGATTATCAATCATTACGGTCATTTATCCATGGTTTGGATAATTTAGGATGGCAAGTCACGGTAGTCAGGTTCAAGATTGAGAAAATGCCAATGGCACCGATGCAAGGCTTTGCTCAACGCCTGCAGTCTGAACTTGTGTTAGCGCTGTAAGGTCACTGATTATGGCATTAACAGATGATCAACTGCTTGAAGCAGGCAAACAAACGGGGCTGATTGAGGCGCCGGTTTTAGATAAACTTCGCACCGAAGCGCGGCGTAAACGTAGTTCATTATTAGCGATCGTTTTGGCTCGTTATCGCTTTCCTATTTCTGCTTTATATCGCGCGGTTGCTGAAAAAAATAATATTCGCTTTATTGATCTCAATAGTCACCCTATTCACACTGAGTTATTGAAAAAGATCCCCGCGAGTTTATTAAAACGTAAATTATTACTGCCTGTCGTCGATGAGGATGGCGCGATATTAGTGGTGCCTGATCCCAATGATCGCGCGACGATTGATGTCGTGCAACGTTTGATGGGCAAGCCTTTACCCTTGGCGATGGCTGACTTAGCCTTATTAGAATTAAAGGTGGCACGCCTGTTTTCTGACAAGGAAGCGGCGGCGAATAAAGATACAAAATCAACCGTAGAAGATGAAGTAGATTTAGTGGCTCTGCTTGATACTATTTTACGCGAGGCCTATCTCAATCAAGCGTCTGATGTGCATTTTCTCACTGAAGAAGAAGGTTTGCGAGTTCGCTTGCGTATTGATGGCAAGCTACGTGATTACCCCATCTCGGCAGACTTATCGGTTGTGGCGGGATTAATTTCTCGCATTAAAGTATTGGCAGGCTTGGATATTGCTGAACAACGTCAAGCTCAGGATGGCGGGTGTAGTTATCACTTAGCCGCACCGATTGATAAAGAGTTTAATATCCGTGTTGCTACTGCTCCCACTCGTTTAGGTGAGCGGATCACGATGCGTTTATTGGGGCAGGAATCAGGCGGATTGAGCTTAACCGATCTTGGTATGTTGCCTGATGATTTACGACGTTTTAGAACCGCTATCAAGAACCCTTATGGTTTGATTTTACTCACCGGTCCGACCGGAAGTGGTAAATCGACTACCTTATTTGCCGCCTTGCAGGAGATTAATGATCCTGAGGTGAACATCATGACGGTAGAAAACCCGATTGAGTATGTACTTCCAGGTGCATCCCAAATTCAAACGGGCACCAAAATTGGCTTTGCTGATGCGCTTCGCTCTTTGCTTCGTCATGATCCTGATGTACTAATGGTGGGAGAAATTCGCGACTTTGAAACAGCCGATGTCTCGGTAAAAGCAGCTATGACCGGACATATGGTGTTGTCAACACTGCATACCAATAACGCCGTAAGTGCCGTCACACGATTAATCGATATCGGCTGTGAAGCATTCTTGATTGGCTCAACAATGACGGCCGTGATTGCACAACGTTTGGTTCGGCATTTATGTACACATTGCAGGCAACTTCGTCCAGCAACAACGGAAGAGTTAGTTGAACTTAATGCCTCGCCGGATGAACGTGTCGAGATTTATGATGCTGTTGGCTGTGCCGTGTGTCAAGGACGTGGTTTTCGTGGTCGTTTAGGTTTGTTTGAAACACTTTGGTTTGATGAAAAACTTGCTCGGCTAGTGGCTAATGGTGCCAGTGAAGAAGAGATTGAACATGCCGCCTCAACAGGTCATAACTTAAAGTTCATGTGGGAAGATGGGGTCGAAAAAGTACGTAATGGCATGACCACCTTAGCTGAAGTTCGTGATGTTGCAGTCTATAAAACCCGCCCTGTGGTTGAGGTGAGCTAATGCCTATTTTTGCCTATACCGCCCTCACCGCTTCGGGAAGTGAATTATCCGGCAAACAAACCTCCGTGGATATAACAGCTGCGGCTCAAATTCTGCGTGAACGAGGTTTACGTGTTTTGGAGCTAAAAAAAGCACGGGGACAAGGCGGGTTTTTAGGACAAGCGAATGCCACTGATTGGCTTGCTTCTCAACGCTCTGTCTCGCCTTCAGCCTTGGTGTTCTTTTTTAGACAAATGGCATTTATGTTGCGTGCTGGATTACCGGTAATGCAAGCCCTGCAACTATCTCAATCTCAATTATCAAGCCCTCGATTAAAACTCACTTTACGCCTGATGTTGAAAGATATTGAGTCTGGACTCGCGATGTCGGTAGCAATGAAAAAACATAAAGATGTCTTTGCCAATATGGCAATAAACCTTATTGTTGCCGCTGAAAGTACCGGTGAGCTTGATGCGGTTATGGAACGTTTGGCGGTGCATCTTGAGAAAAAAGCTGCCATTCGAGCACATATGATTAATGCGATGATTTATCCTGCTGTTGTGTTCGTGGCCGCTATTGGTGTTGGTTTATTTATGACGCTTAAAATCATTCCTAAATTTGCTGATTTTTTATTAGCCCAAGGAAGAACACTACCTAACTCCACCCAGAATTTGATTGATTTTTCAGTCTATGTGCAAACGAATGGTTTGTTGATTATTGGTGTCTGTATTGCGGTGATTATAAGCATACTCCTTACCTACCAAACCAAGAAAGGCCGCTACACTATTGATAGCTTTTTGCTACGTATTCCTATTTTTGGGTCAATGATTACAACGGGTGCTATGGCACAAATGACCTGGGCATTATCGACCTTATTGAGTAGTGGTGTCACAGTATTTAATGCACTAAAAATAACCTCGGAATTACTCAATAACCGCGTCTATTCCGATAAATTAATGAATGGCTCTGAACATATCCTGAACGGTAAGGATATGTCGAGCAGTATTAAGCACCCTCAAATGCCTGTTTTGGTATTGCAAATGATTACGGTAGGTGAGCAAACCGGTAGTTTAGATCATGTATTAAAAGAGTTGGGTGCATATTACGAACAACTTTTAGAAGTGGCAATTAAACGTTTATCCGCCATGATTGAACCCGCGATGATTTTACTAATCGGCGGTATGGTGGGCTTTGTTTATTATGCCTTTTTCCAAGCATTATTCTCTTTAGTGGGAGGTTAAATGTCATTTACTTTTCGTATCATAATGGGTTTATTACCTTTATTGTATTTAGCACCGCAGGTTTTATTTGCGGCCGGACAGACGACAAACTCGGCATTAACAATGCCTCAACCACAGGCGATTCGAGATCCTTTTACGCCTAGCCCGCTTATGTTTAATGAAGTGGGAAAGCAGTCTGGTAATTTAGCTAGCGGCCGTAGCTTTATGCGAACACCTAATGAATCTGTACCACAAATGCGTTTGCGTGGTTTTGTCGATCAAGGTAACGGTAAATCTGTAGCGCTGTTAGAGGTGGGAGGATCTAGAACCTACCTTGTTCGTGAGGGTGATGACATCACTGTAAACCCATCACAAGCAAATAGTGTCATCCGAATCACCAAAATAACTCGGCACAGTATTACCGTGGAAACGGGCAGCATACTGGGGTCTATTCGTGTTCAAAGATAAAGAAATCATGACAAATCCAATCCATATTACCTGTTCTTTTATACTCTTATTACTGAGTTCTTTCGCTGTTGCCGAGACTAAAATAGCTGAGATTGAATTTGCTAATTCCAATATACAAGATGTAGTACGTACTTTGTCAGAGCTATCTGACAGTAATATTATTGCGACACCGCAAGCAACTCAGAAAAAGGTGACGATTCATCTCAAAAAAGTCAGCGTAATCGAAGCGATAAAGTCTATCAGCCGGATTACAGGTCTATGGTATCGCTTTGATGAGGATACTAATACGTATCGCATTATGACGCGTGAAGAATATGGCCGTGATTTGATTGTGCGTGACAGTGAGCATATCGAAGTATTCAATTTGCTCAATGCCAATGTACAAATCATTGCTCAAGCGATTCAAGATTTATATGGCAGCCGCGTTATTTTGTCGATGGGAACCCCTGCAGGGCAGTCTGGAACAACTACTGCTGGCGCATCATCACGCGGTAGTGTGAGAAACACGCGGTCAACAACCGGAAATTCAAGACGTTCTAACCGGAATAGCTCAGCTACTGGCGCTACGATAGCCACCAGTGGCTCGCAATTGTCTACAACAAATTTAACGGTCGATCAGCTAGAACAAATTTCAAATAGCTTGTCGGGGCAATCAGTGAATACGGAGACATTACAACAAGTCACCATCAATGCTCAGCCTATTTATATCACCGTAAATAATGAGCACAGCATGATACTGGTGCGAACGGACGATCGTAAAGTCATTAAGTCGATTGATTCACTGATCAAAAAAATGGATAAACCTATTCCTCAAGTAATGCTAGAAATGAAGATCCTCAATATTATTTTGGGTGAGGATTTTAATTCTATTTTTAACTTTGAGTTACAACCGAGTGGCAATAATCAATCACTACAACCAATAAAAGTGGGGAATAATGCCCTCTTAAATAGTGGTTCATTTATTTATGAATTTTTGAATTCTCGCTTAAAAGCCAATATTGAGTTTTTACAACAAAATAAACGCGTTAAGGTTTTATCTAACCCAATGGTTTTGGCGTCTAATCACCGCCAAGCCGAGTTATTTATTGGTGAAGAAAGTCTGCTCACCCGTGGTTTTACATATAATCCACCCGTAATCGATAATGGACTGATCGTATCACCTGCTTATGTGGAAACTGAAACAGATCTAGAAGACATTGGCATAACATTAAGAATTACTCCTCGCATAAATGCAAATAACACGGTTACTTTGGAATTAGAACAAGAAAGCTCTACTATTAATCCCGGTGGTGCGACAATGCCTGTTACCGATGGTAATGGCAGCGTTGTAAATCTCCCCATTGATACGGTGAACACGGCGCGTCTAACAGGCACGGTCGTCGCCCGAGATAACCTTACTGTTGCAGTAGGTGGTTTAATTCGCACTAATAAAACTAATGATGAGAAAAAAGTACCCATCTTGGGTGATCTCCCCGTTTTAGGAAGAATTTTCAGATCAACAACTGAAAGTGAACAAGATACCGAAATGGTGCTACTCATCACTCCTCGAATACTTCACTCACCAGATGATAGCGAGAAGCTACGCCAAGCAGATAATCAATTCTATCAATCACATAATGATGGTTTCCCTGAACTTGCTCCTTTCCCCAACAAGTTTATTTCGAAAGAAACACCACCTACTGAATCAGCCAGCCAAAATCGCCAAAATACCTATTTGGAAATGAGCCAGTATGCAGCAGAAATGATTCGTATTCCTGAGATTGAACGCACTTTAAATAAAGACTATTTACCTACAAAAATAAATCGTCATGCAGTCTCAAGATTATTTAAAGATACTCACATTAAAGTAATGCCTCAGGCAAGCTGGAATCGTGGCGGCTTGTATGTGACGGTGCTCGAATTAGTGAATAAGGAACATCAACCACTCACGATTGATTATCAAGGTGTTAAAGGCCAATGGTTAGCCTCATCAGTTGAAAGCTCTTCATTGGAAAAACGAGGACAAGCGCAAGATTCAACCTATCTATATTTGATCTCCGCTCTACCGTTTGATGAAAATATTCAAGGGATAAATTAATGCATCGTATTCCAGCAACGTTATTTTTGTTGTTAAGCTCTACGGTAATTAGTGCTGCACCTGCACTACAAATGCATGTGTTTGAGTCGGACCAACCCGCTATGTCAACCACCGTTCTTAAACACAATCTCAATGATGGGCAACTTTCACCAGCACGAAAACATCGCTTGCAAACCCATGTTTTTGAACATGCCACATCAACATCCACCAATCAAAACGCTATTCGTTCAGTCACACAATCTTCGCAAGCGCCCGTGTTGGCTTATCAAACAGCAGAGTTTTATCTCAACACTGGTTATCGTCGTGACAAGTTAGATTGGAATACAGGCTTATATTTTGGGACTCCTAATATTCTTTCTGAGCTTAAGTGGGATAACTTAAAAATAGCAACAATCAATGTTGGTACTACTTTGCTTACACCGTCCAATTGGGTATTCAACGTTGATTTTGTTTATGGAAATATTTTCAGTGGTAAAAATCAAGACTCAGATTATCAAGGCAATAATAGAACCTTAGAATTCTCAAGATCCAATAATAATGCGGATAAGGGGATGGTTATTGACGGTAGTGTTTATGCTGGACATAAGTGGCTCTCAGTCCACAACGATTCGGCCGCCTTATACTTAACCCCCAAAATTGGCCTGTCATACCATGCACAATTTTTACGTATGACAGATGGCAATCAAACTTTCTCAAGAGCTGTTCCTGAGTTTGGTATACCAGAAGCCTTTCCATTGGGTCCATTCTCTGGATTAAACTCAACATATGATGCTGCTTGGTATGGACCATGGATCGGTTTAGCTGGCGAGGTATCCGTTAGTAAGAGTATAAATTTTTATGCTGATTTTGAATATCATTATGCTTTTTTTGATGCCACTGCTGATTGGAATTTAAGATCTGAAAGAGCACATCCAGAAAGCTTTACACATAAGGCAAGAGGATATGGTTTAGTCGGGTCTGTAGGAGGAAATATATCTTTAAGTAGTAATCTATCATTAAATGCTTCTCTAGATATTCAAAAATGGAAAGCCAATAAGGATGGTGTCAGAACACTATTTTTGGCCGATGGTTCTTCATCACAAAATGTTAAGTTCAATGAGGTGAACTGGCATTCATTCGGTGCGAACCTTGGTATTACCTATGAGTTTTAATCGTTTACGCACACTACAGCCGATCGAATGGCTACTCGCTATTTTATTGATCTTTGCTCCCCTATATTTTCACCCCAATTTAGGTGGAACAGGCTTACGTATACCTAATAATATTGTGGTGTGGTCGGTTGCGAGCTTCATAGGTTTTTATTCGCTATTCAGGCTCACTCAAAATCACTATTTTTATATTCCTCGTTATTTTTTACTGATGGCACTATTTCCGGTTTTAGCTTTTTTGAGCGGCATGATTTCAGGAGTGGAAATTGCTAACCAGTGGACGTTTAGGATCCTCTATATTTGGGGCGGACTACTATTTTTCTTTGGTCTTTTTCAACATCAACTAAAACAAGGTCGAGTTGATCGCTTGTTATTGATGGTTGTTATAGCTGGTTTGTTTCACTCAATAGTCGGGATCAGCCAAATCATTTGGACAAAAAATTTAACGTCATTTTTACCAATGAATACCAGCGGTATACCGACGGGTTTGTTTCAACAAATCAATAATCAAGCAAGTTTTCAAGTTACCTGCATTATCATTGCCTTGTGGCTAGCGACACGACCCATTATTGCTAAAGCTCCTATTTGGCGTTTTTTGTTAGTGTTACTAGCTATTAGTTTAGGTGCATTTGTAGTGAGTTATTCGGGATCGCGTGTTGGTACACTTGGATTTATATTAGCCCTGCCATTATTACTTCTAAGCCGCTGGCAATTTATTAAACGTGATAAACGACGTTGGTGGTTAATAACCGTATTGCTGCTGACTTCGATAACATCTGCTAGTATCGTTGAAACCAATCGAGGTTTAACTGGAGCATTCGATAAAGCAACCGCTATAAATGCAGGTTTCTCCGGTGAAGCGCGTTTAGGTATGTATTCTATTGCCTATGAGCTTATCAAAGATGAGCCTGTTTTCGGCCATGGTATTGGCAGCTTTGTGCGTGTTTGGCAATTAGCTAAACCTGATTTTTATGCCAAACACCCAGATGCCACGTTGCCGAGTCAGCGTGTCGCACACCCACATAATGAAATTATTTTCTGGCTTGTTGAGGGAGGAATAATTGTAGGTATAGGCCTACTTTTAGTCTTCATTGGGGTATTGATGACCCTTGCTAAATTACCACCTTCACGACGTTATGCTTATGCGGCATTACTACTCCCTATCGCCTTACATACTCAAGTTGAACTACCGTTTTATATTTCAGCAAGTCATTGGTTTGTCTTTTTATTATTATTTTATGTGATTATGCAGCCAAGTACTCGACGATATAGATTAGTATTATCTGATGCGGCTCTGAAACTAATCAAGGTTATTTCCATTGCTGGAACCATTTCAGTGGTCCTATTTTTTTCATTCAGCATGGCTGCAAATCTTGAGTTTAAACGCTATCTACTAAAACAGGTTCCAAAAGGTAATGACCCTTTTCCAGTCGCAGTACAGCATCCATATTTTAAAAAACTGGCAAGCCATACATTGATGATGTCACTATTCAATTCAAGTGTACGCTATGGCCTAGATGACAATGTTAGATTATTTTCTGAGTGGGGTGAACAAGAACTAAAATACAATCCCCATATCGCCTTTTATCAATTAACAGTCCAAGCTCACCTCTATTTAAAACAAGATGAAAAAGCATGTAGCATCGCCAAAAATGGACTTTCAATATACCCCAATGATCGCAAACTAAAAAACATCATTAGTAATTTTTGTATATCCCATAAGCATTTTCACTGAAATTACTTCTCCTATAATTTTGAGTATTAATAAAATTTAGCATCAACATTCCTAATCCAATATAACCGACTATTTGGCTGAAAAAAAGAATATAAAACCTTTTCGGGAGTTTCTCCTATTAAATATAGGGTATTACTCTCAATCTATTATGAACCAATGTTTATATAATAATTACACGTGTTAAGAACAGCTTCTTAAACATAATGTAGGTAACTACATTCTCCCATTGCTTATTAGTACAATAAGTTTAGGCCAGACATCTAGTCTGGCTTTTTTTTGTTTTTTTCTAATAAAACATCAATTCCCATCATTGTTGAAATTACCATTTGTTTCTACTCAATGACGCTCACCCCAAATTTTCAATAAAAAAAGCCCGACACAAGTGCCAGGCTTCTTTATTAAAGTTTTTAGTTATTAAATTTGTTAATAAATAAAAGGTCTTATAGGCTAAATACGCTTAAAATACCACCTAAGTTAGTCCAGCTAGATAGCGCTTTATACGCACCTACCGCACCAAGACCATCAGTGTCATTTTCTAAGCTAGGAATAGCCATACCGATACCAGCCCAACCACCTACACCAGAAAGAATAGAGATGTACTGCTTACC
>ENA-ORXI01002339-ORXI01002339.1-sediment-metagenome-genome-assembly--contig:-NODE-2339-length-13686-cov-7.030348_pt1 | contig 13686 bp, 6 predicted proteins | sample MGYA00237861_ERZ511468 | MGnify/ENA primary metagenome ERZ511468 (study PRJEB26299, sample SAMN06266213) | sediment metagenome | isolation source: Hudson Canyon methane seep mesocosm | place: USA:Hudson... | reverse complement strand
ATTTATCCTAAAACTCACTATGTGACTCCGCGCCAGACGATTTTAGATGCGGTTGACCTTGTTGAGGTTGAGTTAGAAGAGCGGATTAAGCAATTTAAGGATAATAACTTGCTTGTGGAAGCGCAGCGTATTGAGCAGCGTACTCGCTATGATCTAGAGATGATGCGTGAGTTGGGTTATTGCTCAGGTATTGAAAATTATTCTCGTTATTTGTCTGGGCGTCCGTCCGGGAATGCGCCACCGACGTTATTTGATTATTTACCTAAAGATGCCTTAGTTTTTGTTGATGAGTCCCATGTGACGGTTCCTCAAATAGGCGCGATGTATCGTGGTGACCGTTCGCGTAAAGAAAACTTAGTGCAGTTTGGCTTCCGCTTACCTTCGGCTCTTGATAATAGGCCAATGAAGTTTGAGGAGTGGGAGTCCATTGCACCGCAAACCATTTTTGTTTCCGCAACTCCGGGCCCTTATGAAGAAGAGCATGCGGATAATGTGGTTGAGCAAGTTGTACGGCCAACAGGTTTATTAGATCCGATTATTGAAATTAGGCCAGTGACCGCGAACCTGGAAACTGGGCAAGTGGGTCAGGTTGATGATGTTCTAGGTGAAATACATCAGCGTACGGCTCAAGGTGAGCGCGTTTTAATTACCGTTTTAACTAAGCGTATGGCTGAAGATCTGACTGATTATCTACTTGAGCATGATGTACGCGTGCGTTATTTACACTCCGATATCGATACGGTTGAGCGGGTAGAGATCATTCGTGATTTACGTCTAGGTGAGTTTGATGTGTTAGTAGGCATTAACTTACTTCGAGAAGGTCTGGATATTCCGGAGGTTTCTTTAGTTGCAATCTTTGATGCGGATAAAGAAGGGTTTTTACGTTCACATCGCTCTTTAATTCAGACCATTGGTCGTGCGGCGCGAAACCTCAATGGTATTGCCATTCTTTATGCCGATAAAGAAACGGATTCGATGAAAAAGGCGATTGATGAAACAGTCCGTCGTCGCAAGAAGCAGCAAGAGCATAATGAAGCTCAGGGAATTGTACCTAAGGGTGTTACTAAGTCGGTAGAAGATATTCTACAAGCGGCAGTTGCTCCTGGTGGCCGAGCTAACCGTGATAAAAAGGCAGGTAAGGATAAGCGCTCTTTACAGCGTCAGGTTGCTGAAGATGCTGCTGATTATTCTGTCTCTATTGAGAAATTAACTCCGCCTCAAATTGCCAAGCGAATGTCTGAGATTGAAGACGAGATGTATATGGCTGCGAAAGAGTTGAAATTCGAGCAAGCCGCTCAATTGCGTGATGAGCTGCATGAGCTAAAAGCCTTAATGATCAAAAATAGTTAGTTTTTTATCATGGTTTAATGCTTGCTGTACGTTCGTACTAATTAATGAGGCGTATTATGTCTAGCTGGCTTAGTATGTCGAAAGCACTAGTGTCTTTACTCTAATTCATAAGTTAAACCCTTGTCAGTGATTACTGGTTCCCCTTATAGTGTGGGCAAGTTCACAAAATAATAATAAATCAGTCAAGGTGATGCTATGAAGCGTTCGCAACTATTTACCCGTATTGCCCCATTGCTGTTTCTATTGCTGCTGCCTTTTTCTTCATCAGCATTGACGATTGATGGCTATGAAATTCCTCAAGTGATACCGGCGACTAGTCAGCATGCTGAATTAAAGTTAAATGGTGCAGCCATGCGGATTTATTATGGCGTTGTCGATACCTATATCGGCAAGCTGTATGTGGAGAATCCAATTTCTGATGAACTGGCTTTGGTCGAAGCCGATGAATATAAGCGCATGGTTTTTCAGGTAGTGATGAAGCGCATTAGTGGACGCCGCATGGCGAAAGCGATGTATGATGCTCTGCAATTGAACCTCAGTACTGAGGAGGCCTTGAATTTGGAAGAGCGCCTCCAGCTGATGGTTGATATGTTTGAGGGTAGTCTTAAGAAAGGCCAAGAAGGTTATATTGAATGGGTGCCGGGTGTCGGTTCTCGTATTGTTATTAAAGGTGAAGTGAAAGGGATTATCCCAGGAAAAGATCTTAATGATGCCATCTTAAATATTTGGGTTGGAGAAAACCCTGTGGGTTCTACTTTTAAGCGTCAGGTTTTGGGTCTTGAAGAGTATCAAGCGCCTAAATCGATGCGAAAGAAAGGGCGTCGTTAATCAATAAAATATAAAAAGCAGCTAAGGCTGCTTTTTATATTTCTTTTGAGCTTATAGTTCTGCCGCCACCTCAGATCCTTGTTTGATCGCTCGCTTAGCATCTAATTCAGATGCTACATCAGCGCCGCCAATTAGGGTGACCTTGATACCTAGGTCCTCAATATCGGTTTGTAATTCTCGCAAGGGCTCTTGTCCTGCACAGAGTATGATTGTATCCACATCAATTATTTGCTGTTGGTCAGCAATCGTTATATGCAGGCCTTGGTCATCAATCTTGTCATAGCTCGCCCCAGGTATCATATGGACTCCTTTATTTTTCAATACGGCTCTATGAATCCAGCCGCTGGTTTTACCTAGGCCAGCACCGACCTTGGAGGTTTTGCGCTGTAATAAGAAGACTTCACGCACACTGGGAGTCACTTGCGCTTGAACCCCTGCGACACCACCACGGCTTTTAACGCTTAAATCGACCCCCCATTCTTTCATGAAGTCTTTAACATCTAAGCTAGGTGAGGGGTGGTCACCATGGACCAGTACTTCGGCAACATCGAATCCAATGCCACCTGCACCAATGATGGCGACTTTTTTCCCGACGGGCTTTTTGTCTTTTAATACATCCAGATAGGTAAGAACTTTCTCATGCTCAATACCGGGAATCTCGGGGGTTCGTGGTGATATCCCTGTCGCTAATAAGACTTCGTCAAAGCCCTGGCCTTTTAAAGACTCTGCACTGACGCGAGTATTCATTTGTAGTTTTACCCCAGTCACTTCAACACGTTTATTGAAATAACGTATGGTTTCGTAAAACTCTTCTTTGCCTGGAATGGTTTTGGCGATATTAAATTGGCCGCCAATTTCAGCTCGTGAATCAAATAGCGTTACATCATGACCTCGCTCTGCTGCGACGGTAGCAGCCGCCATGCCCGCTGGGCCAGCGCCAATAACAGCTACTTTCTTGATCGTCGTTGTAGGAATGTATTGTAGCTCGGTTTCGTGACAGGCTCTCGGATTAACTAAGCAGCTGGTGAGCTTATTAACGAAGGTATGATCTAGGCAGGCCTGGTTGCAGGCGATGCAGGTATTGATCTCATCCGCGCGGTTTTCCATCGCCTTTTTAACAAACTCTGAGTCGGCTAGGAAGGGCCGTGCCATAGAGACGATATCCGCTTTGCCGCTGGCGATGATATCTTCACCTACCTGAGGCATGTTGATTCGGTTAGAGGTGATGAGAGGAATAGTGACTTCGGATTTTAATTTGGCGGTGACATCGGCAAAAGCGGCGCGAGGAACACTGGTGACAATGGTCGGAATACGAGCTTCGTGCCAGCCAATACCGGTATTGATCAAGGTCGCGCCGGCTTCTTCTATTGCTTTGGCGAGTAAAACTACTTCTTCCCACGTGCTGCCATTATCGATTAAATCCAGCATAGAAAGGCGATAAATGATGATAAAGCGATTGCCGACTTGTTCACGAGTTCGACGTACTATTTCTATCGGTAAGCGAATACGGTTTTCGTAATCGCCACCCCAATCGTCATCACGTTGATTGGCTTGGGTGCAGATGAATTGGTTAATAAAATAACCTTCGGAGCCCATGATTTCGATGCCATCATAGCCCGCTTGCTGTGCAAGATCGGCGCAGCGTAAAAAGTCTTGAATTTGGCCTTCAATTTCTTCCGCACTTAACTCCCGAGGAGGGAAGGGGTTAATGGGCGCTTGGATCGCTGAAGGGCCTATGTTGTCAGGATTATAAGCGTAGCGGCCGGCATGGAGAATTTGCATGCAAATCTTGCCATCGGCTTCGTGTACAGCCTGGGTGACGATCTTATGATGGTCGCGCTCTTCTTCTGTGGTTAATTTCGCCGCCCCTTTAAATACGCAGCCTTCTTCATTCGGTCCAATACCGCCGGTGACGATTAAGCCAACCCCAGCTTCTGCGCGTTCCTTGTAAAATTGTGCGAGGCGGTTGTAGCCATTGGGCGCTTCTTCTAAGCCGGTGTGCATTGAACCCATTAGGGTGCGGTTTTTTAACTGGGTAAAGCCCAAATCTAGTGGTTCTAATAGGTGAGGGTAAGTCTGATCACTGGTATCGCTATTATGAGGGTTGGATGAGGTGTCGTTCACGGGAGTTCTCCAGTTTTCTTAAATTAATCTAATCACTCTATTTTTATTTTAGTTAGCTAATGGCAGAGCGACAGGTTAATATTGAAAAATAACTGAAGTTAACAGATCAATGTTTATTGTTTGCATTATTTTATTATCATTGATGGTTGTAGCGATTACAGGATAGGAAGGTAAATATGAAGTTGGGTGATATTTCAGTATCGTATGTCGAAATTCTGCGTAAAGCGATGTTGGCGCTGGATAGTAATCCGCAGCTGATCTTGCAGCAATTCGGTCTTACTGAAATTACCATGGCCTCTCCTGATGCTCGAATTAGTATTCCTCGTTTTATGCGCCTGGGTTTTGCCAGTATTCAGTATTCTCAAAAACCTTGGTTGGGTCTAGAAATGGGCTCACAAACCAGTGCGACCAATTTAGGTGTGGCGGGGTTGATGGCGCTTTCCGCGGCGGATTTAAAAAGTGCCTGCAAAAGTATCTGTCATTATGAATTGCTGAGTAGCTATAACGCCCGTGGGCGCTCTGCTTTTTATATGTCAGAGGGATATGGTATTGCTCAGTTCTACTCAATCAGTCCCTATAACAGTTTCAATTTATTTGTGGTCGATTCGGTATTATCTGGTTGGTATAGCCTAGCAAAGTGGCTAACCGGGCAGGACGATTGCATTGAAGCCATGTGCTTTGAGTTTGATGAGCCGGAATACAGTCACATGTATCGTGAATATTTTAATTGTGAAGTGCGATTTTCTCAGCCTTACAATGCGGTGATTATCAAACCTCAGGCGCTAAGTTATAAAGTGATTCATGGCTGCGCTTCGACTTATGAATTATTAAAGCGTCAGGCGGATGCTGATCTTGAAAAGGTACGCATGGGGCTGAATTTTAGTGAGAAGGTTGCGCGAGTTATTACGCCGCTATTAAACGGCTCTACGCCAACTTTGGATCAAGTGGCTGAGCAATTAAATATGGCACCCTGGACAGTGCGTCGAAAATTAGTTGACGAAGGCTCCACCTTTCAACAAGTATTGAATGATACGCGTAGAGACTTAGCGGTGAGCTATGTAAAGGATACGGCGTTCACTTTGGGGGAGATTGCTTATCTATTAGGATTTGGCTCGCCAACAGCTTTTCAGCGGGCTTTTAAGCGTTGGACGGGTGTTGCACCAGGAAGTTATGAAAAGTAGTCGTTGTGGCTGTTTAGAAATAGTTATTAGAAACTGAGTTTAAAATGAATGATGCGCTGCGGACTACATTTCTGTAGCGTCATCCGTATCATCTTCATAATCGTCTAGTTGTGTGGTCATTAAGTCTTCTTCGTATTCCATCATAAGCGATGTTCTCTTTTAGTTTTTAAATTGATACTGCATATCTTATGCCTAGTATTTGGATAGCTTAAATCGGAAATGTGACAGTTTTATGAATCAAGATGATGCAGGTTGAAAATAGTGGGGTGGTTTTGGTGCAAATATAAGATGTTAGCGATAAGAGCTAAGATATTTTTAATTAATAGCTTGAAATTAAAAGAGGTAACTCAGAGATGTTGCTGTCTGTATTAAATGGCGGACTGGACGAGACTCGAACTCGCGACCCCTGGCGTGACAGGCCAGTATTCTAACCAACTGAACTACCAGTCCACTTAAAGCAATCGATTTATAAATTGGTGGGTGATGACGGGATCGAACCGCCGACATCCACCTTGTAAGGGTGGCGCTCTCCCAGCTGAGCTAATCACCCGCTCTTGTTTCAGCGAGGTGCATTCTACATTTATCTCAGTGTGTGTCAAACACTTATTTTAAAAAAGTTTATCTTTTTCAGTAGCTTGCGTGAAAAGCAGCGATTAAATCGCTGCTTTTTCCGCATCAGCTTCTTGTTTAGCCAACTCTTTAGCTTGCTGCTTGGCTATCTTCTTCGCTTTTTTCTGTTCACCGATCACTAGCAAGCAAGGAGTTAGTACCAGAGTAAGAATCGTTGCAAAGGTCAATCCGCCGGCAATAGCCGTCGATAATTGAGTCCACCACTGTGATGAGGGCGCACCTGCGGTTACATGATTATGAATAAGATCGATATTCCACTGGAAGACCATAGGGATTAATCCTAACACCGTTGTCACCGCTGTTAATAAAACAGGGCGCAAACGCTGTGCGCCGGTTCTGAGGGCCGCGTCGATGGCTGGAACACCGTCTTTAATCAGTTGGTTGAAGGTATCGATGAGGACGATGTTATTATTCACCACAATCCCCGCAAGGGCGATGACCCCCATGCCGCTCATGACTACCCCAAACGGTTCTCCTAGCAATAGTAAGCCAATTAATACCCCCATAATGGAAAGCACGATGGCGCTAAGGATTAATCCTGCGTGATAGAAGCTATTAAACTGGGTCACGAGAATCGTCAGCATTAAGAAAATAGCGATGAAGAAGGCTTTCACTAAGAAGCCGCCGGTTTCACCCATTTTCTCAAAATCACCGCGGAACTTCATATCGATACCGTCGGCCCATTGCTCTTCTTTCAGTAAAGCCCCCAATTCTTCGATTTTAGCCATTTTGTTCACATCGGTGGTCACGTTGGCTAATAAGCGGTAGCGACGTTTACCATCGATGCGGACAAGGTTGCTCACCTGCTGCACCGCATTACGCTGCATGAAGTTCGAAATAGGGGTTAAGCCAGACTGAGTGCTGATGTTGATGCCATCAAATTGATCGATGGTACGATTCTCAGCAGGGTAGCGTAAGCTAATATCAACTTCTTCATCGGTATAATCTGGGCGGAAGCTGCCGACCTTCAAACCTCCAGTCACCATACGGATCATGGAGCCTGCTGTGGCAATATCAGCGCCGTAGCGACTGGCGCTTTCGCGATCGATATCCAACTCCCAAGAGATACCATCTAGCGGTAGATCATCACGAATATCTTTAAGCTCGGGATCTTTGCGGAATATGCTATTGGCGATGCCGATGGCTTTGATTAAATCTGCATCACTATCGGAAGTGATTTGCAGTTGAATGTCAGCACCGGCCGCAGGGCCACCCGCTTTCTTTTGAGTCTCAACGATAATACCTGCAAGCTCATTAGTACGAACTTCGATATCTTTTAAGATTTCATCCGCAAGACGGCGGTGTTCCCAGTTAGATAGCTCTATTTGAATACGGCCAATTAGGTCTGGGGCAGAATCATTGGGGGCTTTTACAAACGTCGAAGTGTAGATCGATTCCACCTCCGCCATATCAAAGATCTTGCGCTCAACCTGAGCGACTAAATCATCACGCTCTGCGAGCGATAGATTACCTCGTGCTCGCACATCCACCAAGCCAATCTCGGCATCTACATCAGGGAAAAATTCAACTCCATGACCTAGCTGGCCATATACGATGAAGGTTAAGAATAGGGCGGCAACCGCGCCGATAAATATCTGACGAGGACGCTCTAGGGCCAGTTTTAAATAATGAATATAGCGTCCGGTAAAACCTGGAATGTCATCAAAGTGACCGGCTTCAGCGGCTTTCATGGTTGCTAGGCTGGCTTCATTATGGTCGCCACTTTTACCGATTACGGTGCCAATTGTCGGCACTACGATTAATGCCATTACTAAGGATGCGGACAGCGTGAATAACAAGGTCAGCGGTAGGAACATCATAAAGTCCCCAGTCGTACCAGGCCAAAATAGTAGCGGAAAGAATACGGCAAGGGTCGTGGCGGTGGATGCAATGATTGGCCAAGCCATGCGTTTAGCGGCTTCGCTATAGGCGTAGAATTTATGTGCCCCTTCGGCCATTCGCCTATCGGCATATTCTGTGACGACGATGGCACCATCGACCAGCATTCCGACACTTAAAATAAGTGAGAATAGAACCACCATGTTAAGGGTGTAGCCCATGGAGTCTAATAATAAAATACCGATTAAGAAGGAACCGGGAATTGCTAAGCCGACCATAGTCGCAGAGCGTAGCCCTAAGCTACCTAATACAATAATCATCACCAAGATAGTCGCGACTAAGACGTTATTAAAAAGATCGTTGAGCATGTTTTTAATGTTTTTAGATTCGTCTTGGCTGTAGCTAATTTCAATGCCCGCCGGTAGTTGATCTTTCGCTTGGTCAAGAATGTACTTCACCTGGTCCAGGGTATCGATAATATTAGAACCAATACGTTTTTTGATCTCTAATACCACAGCGCTTTTGCCATTTATACGCGCAATGTCTTTGCGATCTTTATAAGCAAGGCGACCTACCGCGATATCGCGGAATTTCACCACGTCATCACCCACCACTTTTACCGGCATATTTAGGATGTCGTTAACATCCTCAATGAGTCCAGGTACTTTGACCGAGAAGCGGCCAGAACCCGTATCTAAATCCCCAGCGGCGACTAGCTGGTTATTATTGCCTACCAGAGTCGCTAGCTGAGCGAAGGATAGGTTGTAATTATCCATACGAGCGGGGTCGACAATGATTTCAGCAAGCTCTTCACGCTTACCAACGATATCAGCGCCTAGAACACCGGGTAGAGTCTCAATCGCTTCTTGTAAACGGTTAGCACTGGCATAGAGTAAGCTTTCGTCTACATCCCCTGATAGGGTCACAATCATTACTGGGAATAGGGCGACGTTGACTTCTTTTACCAGAGGCTCATCACTGTCTTTGGGTAACTCTTTCTTAGCGGTATCAACGCGTTCACGCACATCCACCAAGGCTTGGTCGATATTAATATCGCCATAGAATTCGAGCATGACAGAAACATGGCCTTGAGATGCGGTACTGACCATCTCTTTTAAGCCGTCTAACGATTTCAGCTCGCCTTCTAACGGTTTATAAATTAAGCGATCGGCATCTTCTGGAGAAATACCTTCATGGCTTACCGAGACATAAACAATGGGAACTTGAATATCAGGGTTACTTTCTTTTGGAATCATGATCATGGTGACAATACCAATGATCATGATTAATGAAAATAACATCAATATTGTGCGAGAGCGGTGTAGCGCCGCGTCGATAAAGTTATTCATTACTCTTGCCCCGTCTCAGCAAGGTCGTCGGCCATATCTTTGTTGGCTTCTTCGGCATTTTTATAGACAGGAGTGACTTCTTCACCATAATCAACAAAGCCCTGGCCTACGGTTATAACCTGAGTTTCTTCTTCTAAACCGGTAATCCAGATGCCGGTATTTTCAGCCTTTAAAATCTCAATGCCGTGGAAAACAACTTTATTGTCTGGAGTAAGCCCTTTAAGTCCTAAGTGGCCCTGATCATTCAGTATTAATAATGCAGGAGATATCTCATGAGCAAATTGTTTCGGCTGAGGGATTTGTAACTTGGCAGTTAAGCCGCTGGTCATTGAGCCCGATGGGTTAAGTACTTCCATTTCAATCGGGAAGGTGCGGGTTTTATCATCGGCTTCCGCGGCAATAAAACGCACTGTGCCGTTAATAATATCACCAGTCACCAAGATGGCTTGGGCGCTATCCCCCATGTTGATGAATGAAGCATCTTTCTCAGCGACATGGCCAGTAACTAAGTACGGAGAGAAATCTAGTACTTTAACAATGGCAGTATTATCTTTAACGAAATCACCAAGTTCAACATAACGCTGATCCACAATACCATCAAAAGGAGCCGTGATGCGGCTAGCACTTAAGTTTAACTGTGCATTGGTTAAATCGGCTTTGGCGTTGGCTAAAGCGGTTTCGGCTTGAGCGAGCTGGGCTTCATTATACAAGCCTTTTTTTAATAGCTTCTTGGCACTTTCAAATTCGAGCTTATATTGGCGTAAGCTGGCTCTAGTTTGAGCAACACGAGCAGGCCAATCACGAGCATCAAGTTCAACGATGAGGTCGCCTTTTCTAACACGCTCGCCTTTTTGCTTGTGGATCGCTTTTACCTTGCTACGAATTTCAGACTTCAACTCAACACTGCGGTTGGCCGCTGTTTTACCTGAAACTGTGATTGAGCGTTCAACCAACTTGCCTTGCATGCGTTCGACTTGAACCTTACGTAGGCCATTATCGATTACCAGTGGGCGAGGGTTGATATATTCTTCGGATTCACTACTGAGGCCAATAATTAACCAGCTAGCAAGAATGAAAATTAATAGAAGGGCTAATACATGCCCTCTGTTTAAATGGATTGTCATTATATTTATTTCCGCAACAGTATCGATGAGTCAGTTTTTGCTGAGTAAAGCAATAATTACAGCAATTGGGCAGGGCCTCAAGCAAATTTACGCAATTTAGGCCAAACAAACTGTTGCAGAATATAGAACAACCAGCAGGTGCATTAAATAGAAAAAGTAAAAATAAGTAGAAAGTATCGATCCTACCTCCAACATCTTAATTCTTCGGATTGCTCGCTAAAGTGCGTATACTGGCGGCAATCTTTATATCTCTATACTTCTGAGTAGAAAATTATGGTTTTGGTTCGTTTAAAAGGCGCCTGTTTAGCATTTGGCACCCAAGTTTTATTAGATAAAGTTGACCTAGATGTGAATGCCGGTGAACGTGTTTGTGTATTAGGGCGTAACGGTGAAGGAAAATCGACGTTATTAAAGATCTTGAATAAGCAGATCAAACCCGATGAAGGCCTAGTGCAACATAGCGATACAGTTAAAATCGCGGCCCTGCAGCAAGAGCTGCCAGTTACCGATCCACAAACAGTTTATGAAGTGGTTGCTTCGGGCTTGGGTGAGCTAGGTACGACGATTTCCGAATACCATGAAGAAATCTTGAAAGGCGAGCATGTTGATCTGGTTAAGCTTGAACGCTTGCAGCATGTTATTGAAGCCCATGACGGCTGGTTATGGCAGCAAAAAGTCGATGCGATTCTTGATCGTTTAGATTTACCTGGTGACGCGTCGTTTGACTCCATGTCTGGTGGTTGGCAGCGTCGTGTGATGCTAGCCCAAGCGTTGGTTTCCGAGCCCGATTTGTTGATTCTTGATGAACCGACCAACCACATGGATATTGCAACGATCCGCTGGTTGGAAGAGCAGTTGCTGCAATTCAAAGGCACCTTGTTATTCATTAGCCACGATCGCGCTTTCGTACAGGCACTTTCAACCCGCATTATCGAATTAGACCGTGGCAGTATTTACTCTTGGAAAGGCACCTATCAAGGTTTCCTTGAGCATCAAGAGCAACGCCTTGCCGCTGAAGAAGTGCAGAATGCTTTGTTTGATAAGCGCTTGGCAGAAGAAGAGGTTTGGATTCGCCAAGGCATTAAAGCCCGTCGTACTCGTAACGAGGGACGTGTTCGTTCATTAGAAAAATTGCGTAAAGAGCGCAGCGCACGTCGTGATGTGCGTAATCAAAGTACAATGAATATCACTCAAGGGGAGCGTTCTGGTAAGCTAGTTTTTGAAGCGGAGAATGTCAAAGTTGCTTTTGGTGATAAAGTGATTATCAAAAGCCTTGATTTACTGATTTCCCGTAATGATAGACTAGCGTTAATTGGCGCAAACGGTACGGGTAAGTCGACCTTAATTAAGCTAATTATGGAAAAGCTACCGGCGACTAGCGGTAAAATGCGCTCGGGAGTAAACTTAGATATTGCTTACTTCGATCAGCACAGAGAGGCTTTAGATCTTAACCAAACCGTACAAGAGATTGTTGGTGAAGGTAAACAAGAAGTCATGGTTAATGGCAAGTCTCGTCATGTACTTGGTTACTTACAAGATTTCTTGTTTAGTCCTAAACGTGCACGTACTCCAGTAAGAGCCCTTTCTGGTGGTGAGAAGAATAGATTATTACTTGCTCGCCTATTTTTAAGACCTAGTAACTTACTTATTCTCGATGAGCCGACTAACGACCTTGATATAGAAACCTTAGAGCTGCTTGAAGAAGTTGTTGCAAATTATGCAGGAACGGTTATTTTAGTCAGCCATGATCGTGATTTTGTCAATAATTGTGTAAATACCTGTTTGTATTTTGATGGCACAGGGCAAATCAATCAAATTGTTGGTGGCTATGATGATGTTGACAGTTATTTAGCGTTAAAAGCGGAACAGCGACAAAGTATGGCTGACAGCGCTGAGCAAAAAGCAAAGCAAGAAAAGAAAGCTGAGAGCAAGCAAACACAAGCAGAAACTGCACCAGCAGTGAAAAAGAAAAAGCTATCATTTAAAGAAACTCGTGAGCTTGAGGCGTTACCTGATAAAATCGATGAATTAGAAAATTTAATTGATTCACTGCAGACGCAAGTCAACGAAGCCGATTTTTTTAGTCAAGATGACGAAAAAACTAAAAAAGTTTTGAACCAGCTGAGCGAATGTGAGTCAAATCTTGAGATTGTTTATGCCAGATGGCAAGAGCTTGATGATCAGTAACAATAATTACTGATAGAAATTAGCCAATGCTGTGAACTTATTTACTTAAAAGTAAGTCGGCAAATTAAATAGAATAACCATAAAGAGTATAGAAGTAGAATGAAGCAATTTGTAAAAAATATACTGTCGTTAGGGATTACAAGTGCATTAAGCCTAAGTGCCATAAGTTACAGTCAAGCGGCAACTTATGAAGTGGTTGAAATTGATAAAGAAGCTAAAGCATACACCTATGGTGGTAAGTTAAACCTTCAGGAGCAGATGGCAGTTGCTGGCACTAACTCCTTCAATTTTCCGGTACAGTTTCAATATTTTGATGACGCAGACTTTAATGAAATTAGTCGTTTAGCATTAATTCGACATGATTATTTTTTTGGTTTAGAGCCAATTGAAGATCTTGAAGCGATGAAAGCCGGTAACCCAACGGCTAATGATCTTGCTTGGGCTAAGATTTACCTTCAAGATATGAATAAGTCCAACAATAACCCATACTTTAAATATCAAATCGTTGCAGATACTGCGGCATTGATTAACTTAGGAAATGGCAGTGAATCGACAGAAATCTGTGTCTTTGATACTGACTTTGAAAATACTCCTTGTACAGATGAAATAACCCGATCGACGGTAACTGTTATAAACGGTATCACTGATACAGGCACCGTTTTTGGTACGGCAAGTGCACCTTACCTCGCTATGCCTGAGTTTACTGACAGTAGTGGTAACCTGCAAACTCACTGGTTACGTGATCATGGCCAGCGTGGATTTTTCTCATTAGATAATGGCGCCACCATCTATCCAGTTGAGCCGATAGAAACACAATACGGTGGTGGTGTTTCAGCGCTGTTTGATATGAATGAAAGCGGTACTGCAGTAGGTTATAGCAGTTATAAAGTCAGTGAGAATAGACGGAACTATATTCTTGATGATACGACCGGTTGTGAAGAGCCTAACCGTTATAATATTCCTTATGATATTTGTGTGCAATATCACCAAAATGGTATGTATCATATTCAGGCATTTAAAGCGACGGTATCAAGTGGAACTGATGTATCAGTAGAAACAGAACAACTTGGTTTA
>ENA-ORXI01002335-ORXI01002335.1-sediment-metagenome-genome-assembly--contig:-NODE-2335-length-13692-cov-5.357988_pt1 | contig 13692 bp, 11 predicted proteins | sample MGYA00237861_ERZ511468 | MGnify/ENA primary metagenome ERZ511468 (study PRJEB26299, sample SAMN06266213) | sediment metagenome | isolation source: Hudson Canyon methane seep mesocosm | place... | reverse complement strand
GAGGCTTGGCATACGATGGCGCCTGGAGAATGTCGTCTATTTGTGGCGGGAGAGTGTGTTTGGGAGTGCAACACCACTGCGGTTTCACATGCAAGTTCAGCATCGCAACCACATGGTGCCTAAGCAACGAGTAGCATTTCGCTGTAATATTTCGCGTATTTGAGAATCTCCTTTGCACAAGCGGTATCTCCTGAATTTACGGCTGACTAAATAGGATCGCTTTCCGCCAGATGTGAAAGCTAAGTACGCTTAATTAGATGTGATCAATAAGGTTAGCTTTCCGATCCAAAGTATCCGTTTGGTTGACCGGCCTAGCTCCAGGCTAGCCTAGACGTTGGCTCAGAGTTAAAAGCAATACCTTTTCGGATGACAATAAAACGTTAAGTCTTGAGCAAAAGCGATACCTTTTAGATTCGATCAAAGCCGCCGACTATGAGTACACACCCTCTTAGTTAGGCGCAAATCTATTGCATTTACAACTCTTCAAATAATCCCTTTACCCATTGGTACACTTCTTCAATATAGGGTGAAGGTTCTTTTTGAATTCGTTGTACAAAATAGAAACCTCTACCTTCCACCGGCAAGCTAGTATTGAAAATCGGCGCTAATCGTTCGCTTTTAATCCTAGTATTGGTAATGGGCAACAAAGCGACAATGAGTCCTAATCCTTGTTCAGCCGCCCCTACCGCAGCAAGATAGCTATCTAAATATATTTGTTTGTTCTTTGATAAGTTGATACCTAGCGCATCAGAAACCGCTTCCCAATCATTTATATGAGTACGCGCATGGATTAGAGGCATACTTTGTAAGTCCTTAAGACTAGACAGTGGGTTACTCTCCACAAATTCGGGTGACCCTGCTATGGTTGCACTCATTGGTTGGAGTAGTCGACTAGACAGCCCAGGCCATTCTCCTTCACCGATTCTAATCGCTCCTGAATATTGCTCTTCATCGAAATCAACAACGCCTTCGGATGTTTCAATTCGTAGATCAAAGGGCGCATTCTCGCTTGTAATGGAGTGAAGTGCAGGAATGATGATGTCGTACGCTATATATGCCGATGTGCCAATACGCAGAGATGGCGTTCCAATTGAGCGATAAAAACGTCCATATTCCCTTTGATAATCGTTAAGAAGGTTCTGTGCAAGCTCATAAAACTGGCGACCATTATCAGTAAGGTTGACATTACGTGTAGTGCGAACAAATAACTGGGTATTGATGATTGATTCGAGTTGTTTTACCTGCTGACTAATTGCAGAAGCCGTCACACAAAGCTCGTCAGCCGCCTTTTTAAAACTTAAATGTCGCGCGGTTGCCTCAAAAGCAGGCAACAATTGGAGTGGTGGAGTCTTCATTTTTTCTCTTAATCATAAGGTTTCATTAAAATTAATAAATACTATTAATCGATTTCCTATATACATTGATATAAAACAATAAGATAAATAAACCATAAAAAATATTGTTAAGTATAGCTTATTAATACCTTAGTTTTTACTGATTGTCTTCTAAGATGGCTATCGATAGTCTAACTACAAAAGAAATCGCTATTAAAGAACAGATAATTGTGAGGTACACAGCATGGAATATCCTAGTAAAAATACAGCCCTTATTTTAGTCGACCCCTACAACGACTTTATGTCTCCTAAAGGAAAAGCGTGGCCATTGGTTAGTAAGGTAACGAAGCAGGTAAATTTAATTGAAAATATGCAAGCTGTTACTGAGCGCTGTAGGGACGAGGGTTGGGTGATTGCCTACGCACCACACCATCGTTATAAAAAAGGAAGTTTTTCTGATCGAAAGTATCTCCATCCATCACAAATACTTCAGAAGATGACGTCTAGTTTCAAAGCTAATAGTTTTGGCAGCGAATTTTATCCCAGCGTCTCACCAAAAGAGGGTGACATCATATCTTCTGAGCACGATTGTTCTAGCGGTTTTACCGGAACCAACCTGCATGAACAACTAACACAAAAAGGAATCACACATGTTGTTCTGGCAGGATTTCTCTCAAATACCTGTATTGAGTCAACCGCCCGAAGTGCAATTGATCTTGGGTATCACGTCACTTTACTTGATGATGCGGTAAGTGCGTGGACTCCCAAGGATCATAAAGCAGCGGTAGAGGTGAATTATCCCTTGCTGGCACATCACTTAACAAACACCAAAGATTTTTTGGTCGGTCTTTCATAAGGGGAGCTTGAAATGTTAAATAATCTAATGAGTGAGTCCATGAAATTTCTCGCGAATAGAAAGTTAAAAAACTATCGTAGATATCCGGTAAATCGTACGGCGCTGGTATTAGTCGATGTGCAGAAAGAGTTTTTACTTCCAGAAGAAACCGGCTGGCAATCAGTTTCGAAAGTTGCTGAGACTGTGAATCTTAAAGAAAATATGCGCTCGCTGATAACATTTGCACGAGCACAGGGGATCAACATCATATATGTTCCCTATACAGGCAATATTAAGCCTATTTTTGAAGCCCCTGCTCACCAAATAATGAAAGACCATATTCAAGTGGGGGATGATGTATCTAAAGTGGTGCCTACCGGATTATTAGAACGGTCTATATTACCCTCTGGGAAAGATACGATCATCGACGACCGGACGGGATTAAGCGCTTTTTCAGGTAGCTCTTTACGACAGAAGTTACAAGATAAGGGTATAGAGCATCTTGTATTTGCAGGGCCCTTTATAAATATAGGGTTAGATTCAAGTATTAGAGATGCTGTTGAGTATGGATACCACGCGACTTTAATAACCGATTGTGCCGCTGCAACATCAGATATCGAATACAAGATGGCTAAGGACGTAACATTTCCCAGGTACTGTCAAACGCTACTATCAAACAAATCATTTCAGGCCCAAGCCACTAAGCAATCGTGAATTAGGATCTACACCAGTTTTTCACTTATTTAAGTATTGAGGTACAACATGAATATTAATAAAAGCAGTCCCGTTCTAGTAACCGGTGCCAACGGTTATGTTGCTTCTTGGGTAGTTAAACGGCTTCTAGATGAAGGCTTAACTGTGCACGCCGCAGTCAGGGACCCATCGAATAAAAATAAAGTAAGCCACTTAGAGAAAATGGCTTCTGCCAGTAAAGGAAAATTGGTGTTGTTCTCTGCTGACTTACTGAAGGAAGGAAGTTACGAAGAGGCGATGACTGGATGTGAGTTGGTTTATCACATGGCGTCACCTTTCGTTATTCGTGGGATAAAGGATGCCAATAAACAATTGATAGAGCCTGCACTCAAGGGAACAAGAAACGTACTGGCATCCGTTAATAACACACCATCAGTAAAACGTGTGGTTCTTACCTCGAGTGTTGCAGCGGTTTTTGGTGATGCTAAAGAGGCTAAGCGAGTAGGAAAGGACGGTTTTACAGAAGAGCACTGGAATACGACGAGTAGAATTGATCATCAACCTTATGATTATTCAAAATTACTTGCAGAAAAAGAGGCGTGGTTCATCAACAAACAACAAAAGCGCTGGGATTTGGTCGTGTTAAATCCAGGCCTTATATTTGGCCCTTCATTTACCCAGCACAGCGCATCAACTAGCTTGTCAATTATTAGAGAAATGGCAAATGGAGGGTTAAGTATAGGTGTCCCTAATATCGACCTTTTTATGGTTGATGTTAGGGATGTCTCTACTGCTCATATCAAGGCGGGGTATACGCCATCAGCTAAGGGTAGACATATATTGGTATCTAGCACCCTGCCAATGTTAGATGTCGCAAAAATATTAAAAGCACAATATCCTCAATACTCTTTTCCTACGAGAGAACTACCAAAATTGTTGATATGGTTACTGGGGCCTAAGACGGGTATGGATAGAGAATATATTAGGAAAAATGTTGGCTATCGACTGAATTTTGATAATCGTTATGCAAAGCAAGATTTGGAGTTAAACTTTCGCCCCATTAAGAATACCCTGTATGAGCATCTGGACCAGATGATTGACGATGGCGTTTTAGAAAGATAATTGAATGTTTAAACAACCAACTCCGTCTAGCCATTAGTAACACTCATAAAGCGTACACCAGAAGCTCGGCAGTTATTTTGACGTAGTTTTCACAAGCTTTGAAGAAATGCAGGGAAAGTGGCATTCTTTAAAGCATTCATTAGCTGTTCTATTTACAAATATAAAAAGATTCACTTTTAACTCGAACCCAGTGATCTATTGATACTCAATAAAGGGCCGCTTTAACTCGATACTGTTGAAAAACTCGGTTTAGAAGCAAAATGTTGCTGTTTTGGAGGAGGGATTAGTATCGATTTTTTAAGTATTAGTCCGGTCTGGACTGAATACTGGTTGAAGGTTGATTTTATAAGCTGCTTTTCGTCCATTTACTAAATTATAGGCGGACTAATCCTGCTTTCAAATGGTGGCGGGCCACAATACATCGCAAGTTTTCTAAGGTTTTGTGCGATCGCTACCAACAAGAATTCATCGTTAGCACTTTTCAAACCTCGCAATCTTAGTTTCGAGAATCCCAGGTGCTGTTTCATGTGAGCAAATGACATCTCAACTTTTTTTCGCTCATCCAAATAGATGCGCCTGTACTCGTCTGATGAACAATTTCTTCGTGCAGTTTCCCGCGCTGATTCATAAATACTTCGCTTGATTATGCGGCAGTGTGTGTGCGGGCAACAATATTTTTTGAGTGTGCAAGTATTGCAATCTTTCCTGCTAGATCTGTAATTTACGCCATTGTCTTTAGTAACTAGAGGCGTAGGTACTTTCTCTTTTCTTCGTTTTTTTCGAAGTGGTTTTTGTGCAGGGCAACGGTATTCATCACGACTTTCATCCCAAGTAAAATCTGCAACCGAAAACGTATCGTCCTTACGATTCGATTTATCCCATACAGGGATGTATGGCTCAATCCCTTTTTCATTTACAACGAAATTTAAATTAGCTGAAGCGCCATAGGCAGTATCGCCGAGTAGATAGTCTGGCGTAATATTGTGGGTATCTTCAACTCTTTGAATCATTAATTTTGTGGTAAGCACTTCAAGCCCATGTGTACTGGGGCTCCCTTCGACATCCATGATGACAATACTTTTTACATCGACTAAGTAGTTTGTTGAATAAAAGAAATTGGCAGTACCTTTGGCGGCAGTCCACTGTGCCATCGGGTCAGTGAGTGATATGGTGCCTTGATCTCGGTTTAAAGACGGCACCATATCTAACGCTTCAAAATATTCTTTCACGGCACGAGTTTGTTTTATAACAGGCTTCCAATCCGTATTGCTTTTTACTCGCTGTTTTTTAGATGTATGAGCCTTAACAAAGCTTGCATCAACCGCAAAACCTTCACCGCCAACTAAGCCTTCCTCTACACACCGCTGAACAATAGTATTGAAAATGAACCGGAGCAAATCGGCATCTCTGAAACGACCAAGCCGGTTTTTACAAAAGGTTGAGTGATTCGGAATCTCATCCTCCAAACCAAGATTACAGAACCAACGATAAGCAAGATTATAATTTACTTCATCGCACAGCCTACGTTCTGATCGAATGCCATAGCAATAACCAATTAATAGCATTCGAATCATTAACTCAGGGTCAACCGATGGTCGTCCTGTATGACTATAAAAAGGCTTTAGGTGTTCTCTTATTTGATCGAAGTCGATGAACTGATTAATTTGGCGAAGAAGGTGGTTCTTGGGAATATGTTTATCTAGGCAAAACTCATAAAACAGAGCGTTTTGTTGAGCAGATTGCTGTCCCATCATGCGAAAATATCTCGAAATCCATTTAGGCTCAATTATCGCAGATATAAGAGTTTTTCAACAGTATCCGCCAAAAGCGAGCGCTAAGCCTCCCCAGATTTCTGCGCACCTAATGACTGCTTTTGCCGTTTCCAGCCAAAGTTAGGGATCAAAGTGACTAACAGAAGTATGGCAGTAGCTGAGCCCTTCAATAAAAACAGCAAGGTAAACAACATCGTTAATTAAAAAAGAAAAACGAGTTTTTACTCATTCCTAAGATGTCCTACATGTTACGAACGATAAATAGTGTCATACGCTTACTTCGCCTGACGCCTTTGGAACCAACGGCTATAAATATCGTCATTCCAAAAACTTTGGAAGTATGAAATAACAGCTACTTTTTCCTCATCACTAAGTACGTCCTTAAAAGGTGGCATCTTGCCGCCCATCAGGATTCCACCATCATTGATAGTTCTTAATAAAACAGACATAGGATGATGCCATGCATGTGCAGACCCATTAAGTGGCGGAGGAGCGTAGCTGCCATCTTCAAGAGGCTGTTTCCAATTGAAGATACCGCGCGCTTTTGGGTTGTGACAATCGATACAGTTTGCCTCGTAGACGGACTTGCCTAACAATACTTGCTGTTCAGAATACCATCGTCCGTTTTTTTCATCGACAGTGGGGGCTGTTGTAGTTGACCCTGTTGTAGTTGCCGGTTCAGAACAGGCTGTTATTAACAGGCTAGTAGCAACGAAAAACGTGGCCAGCAATCCATTTTTTGCTGTTGAACTTAACATTATTAGTTCCTTACTTATGGTTTATCACTAACAATTAACTCCCCTTTGTACATTTGCATCTGGCAGGTGAAGCTATAGCTACCAGGCTTCAAAGCAGGAAGTTCAATTATTTTTTCTTTATTAAGAGGAAGCTCTTCGCTGATACTAAGGTCAGCAAATACTACAGTACCCGCACAAGGAGAGGCTTCTTTACGTAGAAATTTGACCGAAACTGCCTGCCCTGATGGAATGCTTAAACGAGCAGGGTTATAGACACCATTTTCGACAGTTACGAGTAGCTCGCTAAGGTCTGAATTTACTTCAACTTCAGCCGGTTTATAAAGCCAAAACCACCAAACAATACCGACGATTAACAGGACGCCTAAAATATTTATCATCAACATAATCAGTGCTCCTGAGCTTTAAATAGACGGAGGCGGTTTGCATTGGAAACCACAGTTACCGATGAAAATGCCATGGCTGCACCCGCAATAACCGGGCTTAGTAACAGACCGAAAAAAGGGTATAGAACACCAGCAGCAAAAGGCACGCCCGCCACGTTGTAAATAAAGGCGCCAAATAAGTTCTGTTTGATATTACGCAGAGTAGCCTTACTGACGGCAATGGCATCTGCCAGCCCATGCAAAGAACCGCGCATCAACGTTATATCTGCACTCTCAATGGCTACGTCTGTTCCCGTGCCGATCGCAAACCCAACATTGGCTAATGCCAATGCGGGGGCATCGTTAATACCATCGCCTGTCATACCCACTATTTCGCCCTGCTGTTGAAGCTCAGCGACCTTGTTTGACTTCTCTTCGGGGAGTACTTCTGCAAAAAACTCTTTAATCCCTACTTTATCAGCAACGGCTTTCGCGGTGGCCCGGTTGTCGCCTGTGAGCATAACAACCCGTATACCGTTTTTCTGTAGACGTTTAATGGCCTCAATAGAATCCTCTTTGATCGGGTCAGATACGGCGATGATGGCAGCTAACTGTCCATCCACTGCAAAATACATAGGTGTATGTGCATCAGCGGCCATTTGCTGTGCGACATTAATAGCATCATCAATGACAATATTTTTATCGCGCATAAACTTTTCATTACCGAACAACAAGGACTGCCCCTCTACGAGCCCCTCCACACCATGACCCGCTACCGCATAAAATTTTTCTACCTTTGATAGCTTCAACTCTTTCTCTTGAGCCGACTCAACAATAGATACAGCCAAAGGATGCTCTGATCCGGCCTCTAGGCTTGCAGCTAGTTGAAGAACCTGATCTTCATCCGTTGCATTAACAAGGTGGATACTTGTCACCTTGGGAGCTCCTAGAGTAATCGTGCCGGTTTTATCGAGAATCATTGCGGTGATTTTAGAGGCCGTTTGTAAGGCTTCTCCATTTCGTATCAATACTCCCGCTTCGGCAGCCTTACCTACACCAACCATCACAGACATCGGTGTAGCTAAACCTAGAGCACATGGGCAAGCAATAATCAAAACAGTGGTCGCACAAACCAGCGCAAAAGCCACCGCAGGATCAGGGCCGAAATTTAACCAAACTAGCGCACTCACTATAGAAATAATCATTATTACCGGTACAAAATAGCCAGAAATAACATCCGCGAGCCGCCCGATGGGAGGTTTAGAGTTTTGTGCGCGTTTAACCATATTGATGATTTGCGCAAGTGCGGTATCTTTACCCACACGCGTAGCTTTGAATACAACAGAGCCTGTTTTATTCAGCGTTCCGGCGACCATCTCATCAGATTCTTTTTTCTCTACAGGCATGGGTTCACCTGTAAGCATTGATTCATCTACTGATGTATGGCCTTCAACTACGGTACCATCAACCGGTATTTTTTCACCGGGCCGGATGCGTACATGGTCATTTAACAACACCCGCTCAATTGGGATATCAATCTCTTTTCCATCACGAATAACTCTAGCAGTCTTCGCTTGAAGGCCTATTAAACGTTTGATCGCCAGCGAGGTTCGTCCCCGTGCTTTAAGCTCCAAAGCCAGCCCCAAGTTGATCAAACCAATAATCATAGCGGTTGCTTCGAAGTAAACGTGACGAGCCATATCAGGCATGATAGAGGGAAAGAAAACAACAACCATGGAGTATATCCACGCGGCTCCGGTTCCAAGCGCAATTAAAGTATCCATATTGGCGCTATGATTCCAAAACGATTTCCAGGCACCGATGTAAAAGTGTTTGCCTGAAAAATACATCACCCCTGCGGTAAGCAAGCCAACAACCAACCAGCTTATGCGTTCGGTGGTTGTCGTAACCGTCATTTCGCCAACGATTAGGCTATAAGCCATCAGGGGCACACCCAGCATTAGTGCAACCGTCATTCCCCGTATTAATCGCTTATAGTAAGCTAAATCTGCCGCTTCTTTTTCATCAAGCAGTTCATCATCTGTACTGCCCTTGCTGCTTGTTGCATTGTATCCAGCATTTTCAACAGCTTTTATTAATACAGCTTCCTCTACAGCCCCAGTGACCGTAACCATACGTAGAGGAAAGTTCATGACAGCATCATCAACACCGGGTACATTTTTTAAGGCTTTTTCTATTTTGCCAACACAACTGGCACAGCCTGCACCTTCGATAAGTAGTTCTTGTGACGTGTGATCCATAATTATTATCTCCATGTTAATAACACTGAGTTGCTCTTATACGATGTAATATAAGGCTATGTTTAACTCACAGGTCAATAGTGTTTTTATTATGGTGTTAAGCTTGAAATTTTTTGCAGTGATGCTTCATCAAGCTCTATTTCTTCCCACATTTCAATTAACGAACAGACTGAATCACCAGTGGGTTCACCATCAGGCATGTCTTCCCAAGTATCAGCAGCTCGTTTCATACGCTGATGTAACTGCTGAAGCTCCTCTATTGTTTGTGCCGCTTCATGAAGACGTTTCTTTACAATTTCTCTAACCCGGCAGCAAGGCGAGTTACCACTGCTAGACATATTTATAATTTCTTGAATTTCAACAATCGAAAAACCGAGATGGCGAGACTTAATAATAAAGTGTAAGCGCTTTTCATCCGCTGTATTGTAGTTTTTATAACCGTTTTCAGCATTCTTTGAGGGCGTTAGTAAGCCAATTCTTGTGTAGTAACGAACGGTATCTGAGGTTACACCCGTTCTTGTTGCCAGCTCATTCACTCTCATGTTAAATCTCCATTGACTCTTTTTTATCGTGCTCACTCCTTGGTAACCCAATTAGTGTCTAACCAGAGGCTACTGTCATTCCCGCGAAGGCGGGAATCCATAACTGAATACTATATCAAAATGCTGGATCCCCGCTCACCCCAGGGTGCTCTCTCTTGCTTTGCAATTCACCTTGTTCGCGAGGATGACATAAGAGTTTCACTACTCTTCTATTTTAACAGGGCTATGCATACCCGCCTGATAATGACCGGGAATATTACATGCGGCCTCAATCTGCCAGGCATTTTCAAACTTCCATATTAATTCCTGTGTTTCGCCAGGTTTGACAGTAACGGCATTGCCACCCGGGCCATGGTGCATATTAGGATTGTTCATCATCATTTTGCCATGATCTACATGTTCATCTTTTGTGCCAATCGCGAACTCATGAGGGACTGCCCCCTTGTTAGTCACAACAAATTTAATTGTCTCACCATCTTTTATATTAAACGCCTCATGAGTAAAACGCATTGAGTCATCCGCTGTCACCTTAATGACTCTGGATATATTTTCGTTTTTACCCGGCTCCCCTGCTAATGAACCCATTGAGTGGGCGTGCCCTTCCATACTTTTCTGTTGTCCCATCATCATTTGTTGATGGTGTGAGCTATCATCTTTCATATTGTCCATGGGCATAGTTTTGCTATCATTGTGTTCGCCATGATGATGGCCTGCCTCACCCTCAGCTGCGTATACTGTGCCTGTTGCCAAAAGTGCGATACCCGCAGTTAGTGTTAATAATTTATTCATTACGACTCCTTATTCTTAGGTTTATAAATCTTTAATACAGATCATTTCTGTTAGTGGCATTACGGAGATCATACCGTCATCCTCTGAACCTGTTTTGCAGGCTTTTTTTATTGCAGTCTTAGTTTCAGCCAATTGATCTTCATTAATCACCAACTCAAATTTCGCCACTTGGTCAGACCAATCTGCAGCATAAAAATTAGGGTGACAACCATAACCTCTGACTTTAAGAAAGTGCATGCAGGAAAGCTCTATCTGCTTAAGCGCTTCTTCTAAGGCTCGTTCCTTCTCCACTGGCACAAGGATCATCACACGTAAGTAGTTCATTATTTTTTCTCCTTCACTGGCTCTGTGTTTAAGGCGTTAACTACTTCAGGGTCATCATAATTTTTTATACCCGCTTGCTTCCAAATAGTGTAAATGGCGGGTATTACCAGCAATGTAAGGAGTACGGTACTAATCATGCCACCAATCATAGGACCTGCTATTCGTTGCATAACCTCTGAACCAGTACCACTTCCAATCATGATAGGAACCAAGCCAATAACAATAGCAAATACAGTCATCATGATGGGGCGTACCCGCAAGCCTGCCCCTTCCATCACCGCTTGACGTACATCCTCTTTAGAAAACGCACGGCCTTCCCTAGCAGCATCTGACCTCAGTTTTTCATAAGCTTGATTAAGGTAGACCAGCATTAACACGCCAATTTCTACCGAAACACCGGCAAGCGCTATAAAGCCAACCGCTACAGCTATAGACATGTTGTAGCCTGACAAATACATCAGCCATATGCCGCCAATCAATGCAAAAGGTAAGGTGCCCATGATGATCAAAACTTCAATGACGTTTCTGAAGTTGATATAAAGAAGAATCATAATGATGGCCAAGGTCAATGGCACGACTACAGTTAACCGCTCTTGAGCTCTCACCATATATTCATACTGGCCAGACCATGCAATTGAATAACCTGCGGGGACTTCAACACGCTCAGCCACTACTTTTTGTGCTTCTTTAACGTAGGAACCTAAGTCTCGATCTTCAATATCAACCAAGGTCCAACCGTTAAGGCGTGCATTTTCACTTTTAATAGCAGGAGGGCCATTCGCCACATAAATGTTAGCGACATCAGCCAAAGCGATACGTTCTTTATTAGCAGTAATTATAGGCAACAGTTTCAACTGTTCCTCTGAGTCACGATATGATTGGGGATAGCGAAGGTTAACGGGGTAACGTTCCAAACCTTCAATAGTTTCGGTGATGTTCATCCCGCCAATGGCCGTACGCACAACATCCTGAATGTCTGCCACATTTAGCCCAAATCGAGCCGCTCTTTCACGGTCGATATCTACATTCACGTAACGGCCACCTGCTACACGCTCAGAATAAACTGAAGCGGTACCCTTCACTTCGGGCAGAACCTCTTCCAGACGTTTGCCAATTTTTTCTATTTCACTAAGATCTGGTCCTGATACTTTTATACCGACCGGCGTTTTAATACCTGTTGAAAGCATATCAATACGGGTTTTTATGGGCATCACCCAAGCATTAGTTAAACCTGGAAACTTAACCAGTTTATCCAACTCTTTTCTGAGAGATTCGGTGGTTACACCAGCCCGCCACTGATCTTTAGGTTTAAATTGAATAACCGTTTCAATCATTGTTAGTGGTGCTGGGTCTGTAGCCGTATCAGCTCGTCCTATTTTTCCGAAAACAGTATCTACTTCTGGTACCGTTTTAATCAGCTTATCAGTCTGTTGAAGTATTTCTCTTGCTTTGCCTACAGAAACGCCTGCATAGGTGGTAGGCATGTACATTAAGTCACCTTCATCAAGCGGGGGCATAAACTCACTCCCCAGTTGAGTGGCAGGCCAAAGCCCAACCCCCATCACCAAAAGAGATAACAACAATACTGATTTTGGAAATTTAAGTACCCCTTTTATTACCGGACGATACGCAGCAATCATTAAACGATTAAGTGGATTTTTATGCTCAGGTGTTACTTTTCCACGGATAAAATAGCCCATTAACACGGGCACTAAAGTAATCGATAGCATGGCTGCTGCAGCCATCGCAAAGGTTTTTGTATACGCTAAGGGTGCAAATAATTTTCCTTCTTGAGCCTCAAGGGTAAATACCGGCAAAAAGCTCATTGTTATTATTACAAGCGAGAAAAATAATGGTGGCCCCACTTCACAGGCAGCCTGGCTAATAATACTCCAGCGATTTTCATCAGTAAGTTCTGTCTTCTCCATATGCTTGTGAACATTTTCAATCATCACAATAGCACCATCAACCATGGCACCTATGGCAATAGCAATGCCACCGAGAGACATAATATTGGCATTCATACCTTGCTGATGCATTACAATAAATGCAGCTAGAATACCCATAGGAAGACTGATAATAATCACTAAGGATGATCTAATATGAAATAAGAATAAGGTGCAGATCAACGTGACAACAATAAACTCTTCAATTAATTTTTCGTACAGATTATCAATAGCTCGTGTTATTAAACCAGAACGATCATAAGTGACTATGATTTCAACACCTTCAGGTAAGCCTGCTTTTAGCTCTTCAAGCTTTGCTTTAACTCCGTCAATGGTCGTCTGAGCGTTTTCACCAAAACGCATCACAACAACACCACCCACGACTTCACCTTCTCCATTGAGTTCTGCAATGCCACGTCGCATTTGCGGCCCAAGGTTAATATCGGCTACATCTCGTAATAGTAAGGGCACGCCATTCTGATTAATTCCCAGAGGTACTTTCTCTAGGTCATCAATACCTTGAAGATAACCCGATACCCTCACCATATATTCTGCTTCAGCCATCTCAACAACCGATGCGCCTGTTTCTTGATTCGCCCGTTTAATGGCATTACGAATATGTGAAAGCGGAATGTTATAGGCCCGTAACCTGTTGGGGTCTACATCAACCTGATACTGTTTAACCATTCCGCCAATGGTCGCTACTTCAGATACACCGGGGACAGTTTGTAGTTCGAATTTCAGAAACCAGTCTTGAATACTTCTTAGCTGAGCAAGGTCATTTTTGCCTGTTCTATCAACCAATGCATAGGAATAAACCCACCCTACCCCTGTGGCATCTGGCCCTAACTGGGGTTTTGCTGCATCAGGTAAATCACCGGCAACCTGATTGAGATATTCCAGCACTCTGGATCTTGCCCAGTACAAATCAGTGCCATCTTCAAAGATCACGTA
>ENA-ORXI01002333-ORXI01002333.1-sediment-metagenome-genome-assembly--contig:-NODE-2333-length-13700-cov-13.127358_pt1 | contig 13700 bp, 15 predicted proteins | sample MGYA00237861_ERZ511468 | MGnify/ENA primary metagenome ERZ511468 (study PRJEB26299, sample SAMN06266213) | sediment metagenome | isolation source: Hudson Canyon methane seep mesocosm | place... | reverse complement strand
AAGCGATTAATCAATTGGGTAAAGAAATATAAAATATCTTGTATGATGCTTCTAATAGTGTTTACGCATGGGCGGTCAGTTTCGATTGCGGCAGCGGTAACTACGTTAGTCGTACCGGTGTCAATGATGTACGCTTGGTGCGGTAGGGACAGTGATTTTTCTTTTTTCTTTAATTTTAGTTGGTTATAGTATTGAAATATTGAGTAGCTATTTTGTGCTACAATTTTAAATTTAAGGTGATGTTATGAAAACTGAAACGGTCAGAGCAAGAGTCAGTCACGAATTAAAACAAAGTTCAGAAGAAGTGTTAAATGAATTAGGCATGAGTGTTACAGAGGCAATCCGTTTATTTTTAACACAAATTACATTACGCCAAGAATTTCCATTAGAACTTAAACGCCCCAATACAATCACATTAGCTGCAATAGACGATACCGTAACAGAGGAGTCTTTTAATACTGTGGATGATTTATTTGATGAGGTGTTGAATGACGTTAAACATCAGGGTTAAGCGTCAATTTAAAAAGGATTTAAAGAAAGCAGATCGTGATGTAAATAAAAACACAGATTTATTAAAATCGATGATTCAAAATTATTTAGTTCAAGAGTTGCCATTACCCAATCAATACAAGCCACATCCGTTAATAGGCGATTGGAAGCCATTAATGGAATGCCACATTCAGCCTAACTTTTTATTAATATGGGATGTTGATGAACAAGCGAACGAATTAATCTTGGTTCGGTGTGGTTCACATGCTGAATTATTTGGATAATGATGGATATACGCATATTAGCAGTCGTGATTTTTAAAATATAAAAATGAATAGTCGTAAGTTAATCAAAAAATTAAAAAATGATGGCTGGGTGCTGCATCATGTGAAAGGCGACCACCATCAATTTAAACACCCTATAAAAAATGGAAAAGTCACCGTGCCGCATCCTAATAAAGATATTGCTCTTGGTACGTTGAAAAGTATTTGTCGTCAAGCAGGTTGGAAATGAAATATTCAGTTGTGATACATAAAGATTTAGACTCCGATTATGGCGTTACCGTGCCTGATTTATTAGGCTGTTTTTCAGCGGGTGATACGGTTGAAGAGGCATTAGAAATGAGTAAAGAAGCCATTGAATGTCATCTTGAAGGCATGTTTCTCGATAATGAAACGATTCCGAAAGTACAACCGATTGAAATCCATCAAGCGAATCCTGATTATGCAGGTGGAATATGGGGGATTGTTGAGGTGGATATTTTTGCATTATCGCCCAAATCTAAACAAGTAGAGATTAGCTTGCCTGAATATCTACTAAATAGCATCGATGATTATGTGGAGCAGCACGGTGAAAATCGTTCAGTTTTAGTGGCTAATGCGGTGACTGAATATATGGGAAATCATTGATGTTAGAAATCATACAATCAGGTGGAATATTAATGATTCCGCTATTATGTTGCTCAGTCTTAGCGATGGCAATTATCGGTGAGCGTTTTTGGAGTTTACGCAAAGGGAAAATATTACCCACTGAAACTGTCACCACTATTTGGGGTTTAATTCGTGCTAAAAAAACTGATGCAAATACCTTAACGGCTTTAGAGGAAGGCTCGCCTTTAGGCACGGTGTTGGTTGCGGGTTTAAATAGCCGTCAATTAGGACGTGAGGTGATGAAAGAGGTGATTGTGGAAACAGGTAAGCAAGTCACGCATGATTTAGAGCGTTATTTGAATACCTTGGGAACCATTGCGATGATTGCCCCACTATTAGGTTTGTTGGGGACAGTCGTTGGGATGATTGAAGTGTTTGCCGTGATTACCACTGAAGGTGTTGGCGATCCCATGGTATTGGCGGGGGGAATTTCACAAGCCTTAACGACCACAGCGGCGGGATTATCAATTGCGATTCCTTGTGTGATGTTTCATCGTTACTTTGATGGCTTGGTGGATAGCTATGTATTGCGTATGGAAGATGAAGCCTTAAAATTAATTGCTGTTTTTTACAAAACAGAGAATTTTTAAGCGATGAATTTTCGTAAAAAACGTGCTCCTTTAGAAATTACCCTGACACCGATGATTGATGTGGTCTTTTTATTGCTGATTTTCTTTATGGTGACCACCAGTTTTACTAAAGAAAGTGTGATAAAAGTACAGTTGCCGCAGGCGGATGGTAAAGAAGCGAATTTAAAAGATGAACTGTTACGTTTTACTATTGATAAATCAGGGCATTATTTTATTAATGATAAGCCATTAGAGCAAAAAGATAAGCATACTTTAAAAACAGCATTAAAGGCGTTTGATAAAAAAATTCAGTTTGTGATTAATGCCGATGCGAATGCACCGGTGCAAGCGGCGATTACAGTGTTGGATATTGCAGGACAATTAGATTTTAAAAATATTACCTTTGCGACAGAACGGAATGAATAGATGCGTAAATTAGCAAGTCGTTGGCTGGAAGAAATTTGGTATCGAGATCATTTTGTAGGCACGTGGTTAATGCCATTTTCGATGTTGTTTATGGATGCGGTAAAATTTCGCCGCTGGCTGTATAAAAAAAATTATAAGCCCACGACTAAACTAGCCGTTCCGGTGATTATTGTCGGTAATATTACCGTGGGTGGCACAGGAAAAACGCCATTAGTGATTTATTTAGTCAAACAACTGCAAGCGGCTGGTTTTAAACCGGCGGTGATAAGTCGCGGCTATGGACGCAAAGACGATGCACCTGAAATAGTCACCGCAAAAAGTGAGGCGGGCTTAGTGGGTGATGAGCCGTTATTAATTGCTCAACAAACCAATGTGCCAGTGGTGGTGGGTGCGAATCGTGTTGCGGCAGGGCAGTTATTATTAGATTCAGAAAATTGTGATGTGATTATTGCTGACGATGGTTTGCAGCATTATGCTTTACAGCGTGATATTGAAATTGTGGTGATTGATGGCGAGCGGCGTTTTGGCAATAATTTTTGCTTACCCTCAGGGCCGTTACGTGAGCCACAAGAACGGATTCGTGAAGCGGATTTTATTATCTGTAATGGCGGTGATGACTTAGAAGATGATGAAATTTTAATGACTTTACAGGGTGCGGAGGCAGTTAATTTATTCACTGAAGAACGCAAGCCTTTAGATGATTTTAAAACGCTGAACTGTACCGCTTTCGCAGGCATTGGTAATCCGCAACGATTTTTTAATCATTTGCAGGGTTTTGGTATTGAATGTGAGGGTAAAAAATTTCCTGATCATTATGATTACAGCTTAAAAGATATTAGTTTTAATGGCGCGGAGGCGATTTTAATGACCGAAAAAGACGCGGTAAAGTGTAAATCATTTGCCACCGAACAACATTGGTATGTGCCAGTGGTTGCTACATTTGAGACTGATTTTAGTCAGCGTTTAATTACTTTATTGCGTACAAAATATGAATAAGGAATTTATTATCGACAGATTGCAACAATATTGGTTATTGGCTCGTTTTGATAAACCGATTGGCATTTTAATTTTATTGTGGCCTGCGTTGTGGGCGTTATGGGTGGCAAGTGACGGCCAGCCTGATGGTTTGGTGCTAACGGTTATTTGTTTGGGCGTGGTATTAATGCGTGCAGCGGGCTGTGTGATTAATGATTATGCCGACCGTGATTTTGACCCACATGTTGAACGTACTAAATTACGTCCGATTGCAGCGGGAAAGGTCAGCCCTAAAGAAGCGTTAATTTTATTTGCTGTTTTATGCTTAACCGCCTTTGCATTGGTTTTATTGCTGAATAATTATACGATTATGCTCTCGTTTGGCGGTGCGTTTTTAGCCGCAAGTTATCCGTTTATGAAGCGGTATACGCAATTACCTCAGGCGTATTTGGGAATTGCGTTTGGCTGGGCAGTGCCGATGTCATTTGCCGCTCAAACAGATGCTATTCCTGCGGTTGCATGGGTGATGTATTTGGCGGTCATTTTATGGGCGTTAGTGTATGACACCATGTATGCGATGGTGGATAAGGAGGATGATTTAAAAATTGGCGTGAAATCAACCGCGATTTTATTTGGTGATAAAGATCGTGAAATTATGGCGATTTTACAGTTAATTATTATTGGCTTGTTACTGAAAATAGGCATGATGCAAGATTTATCCGCTATCTATTTTGTGAGTATTATCTTGGCGAGTGGTTTTTTTATCTATGAGCAAAAATTAATTTTTCATCGTCATAAAGCGGATTGTTTTAAGGCTTTTTTAAACAGTAATTATTTTGGTCTAACCGTGTTTGTGGGATTGTTGTTAGAGTACCTGTAAAATAGAAAGTATCTGTTATCACCCTGTTTAATGAAAAACTGACTCCATAATATATGAAAATACTGAGTGTTTATTTTAAAAATATTAATTCATTAGCCGGTGAAAGCCGCATTGATTTTGATAAAGCACCGTTAGCAGATGCAGGCGTATTTGCGATTACAGGGGTTAATGGCGCAGGTAAATCGAGCATTTTAGATGCGATTACCTTGGGTTTATATGGCGAAACCTTTCGTTTTAATAAGCCGGCTGATTATGTGATGACCAAAGGCACACAAGGTTGTTTTTCTCAGGTTGAATTTTTAGTCGATGGACAACGGTATCGCTCTAGTTGGCAATCGATGCGTGACGAGGGTAATGAGGCCGCTGATAATTTACCGATTAAAATGCAGCTTGTCGAACTTGATGGTGAGCAACAAGTTTTAGCGGCTGATATGCAGCAGGTGTTATTAAAAAATCAAGCCTTAACAGGGATGGATTTTAGGCGTTTTACGCGTTCTATTGTGTTAGAACAAGGTGATTTTGCGAGTTTTTTAAATGCCTTAGATGCAGAACGCATGGATATTTTGGAGCGTATTATGAGCCAAGATATTTATGAGGATTATAAGCAGCAAGTGTATGACAACGTGGCTGATGCTGAAAAAAAGTTGCAAGCTTTACAAGCAACGTTAGCCAGCGTGGATTTAATGTCAGCAGCGGATTATGAGGCGGCTGAACTTGATTTAGCCGATCAAAAAGCACAGTTAGCTATTTTTAAGCAGGAGCAAACCAGTTTATTACAATTACAGGCGAGTTGGGAAAATAAACATAGTTTAGAGCAACAGCAGTCGGAGCTGGAACAAGCCCAAATTGAGCAGAAACAATCACTTTTAAAGGTTACGGCAGTACTAGAAAAAATTGAAAATACAGGCGATGTTTTAGAGTTTGAGCCAAGTTTAAATGCGATTACTGAGGCTCAAAATCAGCTGACCCAGTTAGAAACTGAGTTGACTGAAAAACAACAAAAAAGCACTGCGATTAATGATGAGCTAGAAAATAAAGCGGTTGATGAAGCGACCTTACGTTCTTTAGGGCAGCAATCACCTGAGAGTCAGCAGCAAAAAATAACCGTCTTAAAACAAGAAATTGTTGTAGAAAAAACGGCTCAACAGGCAGATTTAACGCAATTAGGCATTTTTAATACCCAATTACCTGAGAAGCAACAAACCTTAGCAGCGGTTGATAAGTGGTTACTTGAGCATCAAAAAGATCATTTTTTAGTTGAGAATATGCCTGAATTGGGGCGATTAAAAAATTATAGACAATTACAGCGTGAACAAGAAAAAAAATTAAAAGGTTTTAATAAAGAACATAAGTCAGGTTCGTCAGCAACGGTTAAGAATCAGGCTAGAATTGCAGAGCTGAACAAAAAAATCACCGGCGTGAAAAAATCCTTAGCGGCATTAAATGAGGATTTAGAGTTTATTGCTAATGGCCATACGTTTGAAGAAATGCAAGCTTTAGAACGTGAACAGCGTGGACGAGCCGATGAATTTACGGAATTATTGAGTTTGGCAAAAGTGCATAAGCGTTTTGTGAATAAAAATTTTTCTAAGCGTTTTGAAAAAGTGGATAAAACCTTACTCAATAATTTATTAGAGACTAAGCAAAAACAAATATTTTCAGCTGAAAATATTTTAACTATTTTAGAAAAAGCGGTTTATCGCGAAGATTTAACCCATAAATTAGATGATGACAGACATCATCTTGAATATGATACGCCTTGTTCGTTATGTGGCTCAAAACAGCATCCGTATACGCAGCGTCTTCCGGTGATTAATGATTCTAAAATAGCGTTAGCTGATCAGCGTAATACCTTAAAAGCCTTAAATACTGAGGAAAAGAAAATCCATCAGGAGATGACGGCATACCTGAAATTCAAAGAAAAAAATAAGGAACATACTGAGCGTATTCAGCGGGTATTAACGGAATGGCAAACCTTGGCAACACGTTTAAATACCATGCATGAAGGTTTTGATATTCAACGTTTTCGCCGTATGAGTCAATTTATTAAAAAAGAAAATGCGGAATTAAAAGAAGTTAAAGGGCTTGTTAAGCGTTATAGCAGCAAGAAGAAGGCGATTACTAAATTAGAAGTTTGGATTATTAAGCGTGAAGAAGCGGTGTTAAAACGTGAGAAAAAACAGGCTGTTTTAGATGAGCGAGGCGAAGGGCGACCTCAAGAAATTATTGATTTAGAAAGTGCGTTAAAAGAAACCATAGATAAAGAAGTGGCATTGACGGCGATCATTACCGCTCAATTAGCTGAAATGGGTTTAGAGCCTATTATGTCAGGTAAAGAAGATAAGTTGTATGATGTGTTAAATCAACGTCGTCAAGATTATCAAATGTATAGTTTGCGCCAGGTATCATTGAATGATGAACTCGCGGTTATAAAAGAAAAAGTGAGTCAGTATAACGTGCATTTAGAGCAGGTTAAGCAGCAAATACAGGCAAAAGAAGCTTCGTTAGCTGAATATCATTTGGCGACATTATATGTGGAAAATGTAAATTTAGTAGAGCTAATAAAACAAGCTAAACAGCAGTTGATGAAATTGACCTCAGATTTACAAAAGCAACAGTTGGCGTTACAAGCTATCTTAGCTAAATCAAGTTATCAATCACTTGAAGAGGTAATGGAACTATTGAATTTGCATCATAATAAAGATGAAAACGTTCGTTTAGCGGCTGATTTAAATGCAAAAAGTAAACAAATTACGGTTAATTTAGCGTTATTATTAAAACAATTAGCCGCAGAAACTGATTATTTAGAAGGTCGAGAACCACTTGATGGTGTGGTGATTCAGTTACGCGATAAAGGCGTACAAATGGAAATTACTGAGCAGGAAATGGCGAGTTTAGTGATTAAAATAAACGCACAGCAACGCTTAGTTGAAGAAAACTCAATCACATTAAGCTCGATTGAAGAGCATCAACAGCAGCTGCTTGCAGCACAACAGCAGCAACAAAAAATAGAAACTGAGTCTGAAAATAGTTTACGTCAACAGGTGCGTGATAATTTAATGCATACTTTAATGACCGCAACAAATCGGGTATTAACTAAAATTAATGGGCGTTATCAAGTGGAAAGTATCGCCAGTGATAATGGCTTTTCAATTAGTATTCAGGATGAACAGCTAGATAAACGTTCACGTTCGGTTAAATCATTATCAGGCGGTGAAACCTTTATCGTGAGTTTAGCAATGGCATTGGGTCTCTCTTCGATTGCTAATAATGGACGTGCAGTGGATTCATTATTTATCGATGAAGGCTTTGGTAACTTAGATGCAGAAACCTTATATACCGTCGTGAGTACCTTGGAACATCTAAAAACCCAAGGTAAAAGTGTGGGGATTATTTCTCATGTAGACGGTATTAAGCAACGTATTAAAACGCAGATTGAACTGGTTAAATTACCTAATGGGTTGAGCCGTTTAGTGGTGCCGCAGGTTTAATAATCGGTTTCAAATAAATTATCATATTGGGTATTTGATTTTAAATAATTTTGCCAAGGATGCACTGGATAAACCACAGGTTTAGTAGCAACAGGAAAACTAATAATATCAACAACCCCAACCAGCGTGCGTCCGAAGGTATTTAACGCGCCTAAAAAGAAGCCGCCGGATAAGCCGTAAATAACATTGGTATCATTAGATACTTTGATAATGTTTTTGGGGATTTCAATAATGCTTAAAGAAGCATTAGATAGGCCACGTAAGAGTTTATGAGTTATTTTGTTTTCATAATATTGTTCTTCAGCTAGGCTGATTGATGTAAATGATAAAATAGAACAAATAAATAATAGACGTATCATAGGGATAATAAATTAATAATTAAGTGTTAGGATTAGATTGGTTAAGTATAGCAGAAGTCTATGGGTTGAATTTTAAAAAATCATTACCGCTTAATGTTAAATTTTTTGAGCCTGAAATAAATGTTTATGTCGCTCTCTATACACTGTTATGTAATGAATTTTTTAACTTAAAGCAGTTTTTATGCCAAGTTTTATATTTTGAAAAACTAAAAACTTGAAGACCGAGTAAAAGGCATATTGTAGTGAATTATTTTTTTCAAAATGAATATACAGTACAGATTTAAATCATCAGGTCGATAACTTTAAAGTAGAATAGCAGGCTGTTATAGCTTGTTTACAGTATTTTTTATTAATGACACAGAACTAGTTTTGGGAGATAGCTTCATGATAAAGCATTTATTTTACCTTTTTATATTTTTAGGAGGATTATCATCTTCATGTATTGCTGAAGAATATAATAATAGGTTTCGGTATGGGAATATTTATAATACACATTATGCCTTCATGGATACATTGAATGCTCGAACTGATCTACCTTATAATATTGTTACCACCACTAATCGCAGTAATTTTTTACAGAGTGTGATTGAAGGAGGCTTTAAAGGCTCTGTGTATGCAATTAGGTATGTTAGTACTGCTTTAGTTGATACTGTAACAGCTGTTATTCCAGGGCAAACTATTATTTCTTCTAATTTAATTAGGAAAGATTTTGATGTGGATGCACAGCACTATGGGTATTACGATACTAGGTATGTTGACGGATATATCATATCTGATGGATTTGAATAGGTTATTTTTATTTAGCATGAACAATACCTTAAATTTAAGCTTAAGGTATTATGTAGATTTTTAGGAAGAAGCAATGAAAAAGATAGTTTTATTTTTTACAGTATTATTTATATCAGGGTGTGCACATGAAATGCCTTATGGTAAAGGATTTCAATCTACGAGACAACTGAAATTAAATTCAGCATCTCATTGGGATACATTGGCAGAGCATGAAGCTGGAATGATTAGTAAAACTTTAGAGTTCTTACCAAATGTACGTGTTTACATTAAAAGGCCCGCTGTTAAAGTGCCATTTGCAAAAGCATATCATCACCTTTTAACTAGTCGTTTGGCTGCTGAAGGTGTTTACATTGTAACTGAGCCAGATTTTAATACAGCTATCATTAAATATAGTGTAGATGTTATTAAACAGCCTGCACGCTATGAGGAAGACAGAGTTTTTGAAACGACTTTAGCTCAAGGTGTTCATTTTTTATCAGGAACAGCAATTGCAAAAAGTATTTTTAGTGTATCTATTGCTGCTTTAGATGTTGTTAAAGTACCGTTTTATGTGATTGGAAGTCAAAATGATACTTTTTCAACGCCAACAGATGAAGTCGTTGTTACCACTCAAATTATCATGAATAAGCAAGTTCTTAATTCAGATTCACGAGTATATTATATAGAAAATGCAAATATTCCCCATTATACTTATCGTATACCAGTACCCGCTAAGAAAATTCATACCTTTAATGTAACGAATCAATAAGGAGTAAAAAAATGAAATCACTATTGAGGATTTTTATATTAATAACTGGGTTGTCATTAACTGGGTGTCAAACATTAAATAATCAGTATTATAATATTGACCATAATCATATTGCTGCACAACAGTTATTAAATTATGTTAAAGTTAGATTGACAACACAGGCTCCATTAATTGTGGCTAGTTTTGTAAATATTAATGACTTAACGAACTCTTCTGCTCTAGGTCGAAGTATTGCACAGCAGTTCGGGACTGTATTTACGCGTAATCACTATAAAGTTATAGAGGTTTTATTGCGGAAAAATATTTATATTCAACAGCAAAATGGTGAGTTTTTATTATCAAGAGAGTTAGTTAGTATTTCACAAGGTCATCAAGCTCAAGCCGTACTTGTTGGAACTTATGCTGTTGGTAAAACTCGTGTATATATTACGGCAAAAGTTGTCGATGCGGATACTAATATAATTATTTCTGCTTATGATTATTCAATACCTATTGATAAAGATACCATTGCATTATTAAATAATTAGGCTATATGAAAACATTAGTTATTAAAGCATAATGCAACTTATTCGTGGAATTAATCAGTTACCTATTTTTGAACAAGGTTGTGTACTGACAATTGGTAATTTTGATGGTGTTCATGAAGGACATAGTAGTATTATTAATAAGTTAGCCGAAAAAGGACAGTTATTAGGCTTGCCGGTGGTGGTGATGATATTTGAATCGCAGCCCTTAGAATTTTTTTTAAAGGATAATGCCCCCTCACGTTTAACGCGTTTGAGAGAAAAAGTAATACATTTTCAGCCGCTACCCATTGATACCCTTTTAATTTTACGCTTTAACCAAGCCTTTGCTGATTTTAATCCTGATGAGTTTATTCGTGATATTTTAATTAAGCGTTTAAATATTAAGTATTTAGTGATTGGTGATGATTTTCATTTTGGTAAAGCCCGTCGCGGTAATTTTGCGTTATTACAGCAAGCGAGTCAGGATTACGATTTTAAATTAGCAGATAGTGCTTCGTATTTAATTAAAGGTGAACGGGTAAGTAGTACGCTTATTAGAGATGCTTTAAGTAATGGTGATTTAGCCAAAGCCGCTTTAATGTTGGGGCGTGATTATTCCGTCTGTGGTAAGGTGATTCACGGTAAAAAGCTAGGACGGGAAATTGGCTTTCCAACGGCTAATATTCAAATGTTACGCAAAAATACTGCGATTGAAGGTGTTTTTGCGGTGACGATGACGGGGATTAACGATGAGCCAATTTATGGCATTGCTAATGTTGGCGTACGTCCCACAGTTAATGGGGATTCTCGGGTATTATTAGAAACCCATTTATTTGATTTCAATCAAGATATTTATGGAAAGCAAGTGGAAGTACATTTTAAATATAAAATACGCAGTGAAATGTGCTTTCAATCAGTGGATGATTTAAAACAACAAATTCAGTTAGATACTCTTCACGCCAAGACTTTATTACAACTTTAGAACTCATGACTATTGATTACAAAAAAACACTAAACCTCCCTAAAACTGCTTTTCCGATGAAGGGAAATTTAGCACAACGTGAGCCTGAACGTCTGAAAAAATGGACAGAAAGTGGTTTATACCAAAAAATTCGCACTGAATTTGCGGGGAAGCCTTCTTTTGTACTACATGATGGCCCTCCGTATGCGAATGGTACGATTCATATCGGTCATGCGGTTAATAAAGTTTTAAAAGATATTATTTTAAAATCAAAAACTTTGTCGGGTTTTGATGCACCGTATATTCCCGGTTGGGATTGTCATGGTTTACCGATTGAATTAATGGTTGAAAAAAAAATAGGTAAAGCAGGGGTTAAAGTGTCGCCTGAGATTTTTCGGAAAGCGTGCCGAGAGTATGCGGCAAAACAAGTTAAATTACAGAAAACTGAATTTATACGTTTGGGTATTCTTGGCGAATGGGATGAGCCTTACCTAACGATGAATTATCAATTTGAAGCAGATATTGTACGTTCATTGGGTAAAATTAATGAACAGGGACATTTAAGCAAAGGTTTTAAACCGGTGCATTGGTGTACAGATTGTGGTTCGGCGTTGGCAGAAGCTGAAGTTGAATATGAAGATAAGCATTCACCTGCGATTGATGTGCGTTTTGAAGTCATAGATGAAGCCGCTTTTTTTGCTCAGTTTGAAAATCAACCTGCGGATAAAGGTGAAGGTGCATTATCTTTTGTTATTTGGACAACTACGCCGTGGACTTTACCGGCTAATCAGGGTGTTTGTTTAAATCCTAAATATGAATATGTAGTCGTGCAGTGTGAAAAAGACGGTGTAAAAGAACGCTTAGTATTGGTTAATCAATTATGGACTGATGCATTAGATCGTTACGGTATGATGGACAAAGCTCACGTGATTGCTCATTGTAATGGTGATGTGTTAGAAAGTCAGTTACTTAAACATCCATTTTATGATCGACAAGTACCGATTGTTTTAGGCGATCATGTAACCGCTGAGGCAGGTACGGGCGCGGTTCATACCGCACCAGGTCATGGACAAGACGATTATGTTGTCGGACAGCGTTATGGTTTACCTGTAGATAATCCTGTGGGTGATAATGGTGTATTTTTAGCCAATACAGAATTATTTGCCGGTAAGCATGTGTTTTCAGCGAATGATGATGTGGTTGAGGTATTAAAACAAAATAATAAATTATTACATCATGAAGCCCTAGAGCATAGTTACCCACATTGTTGGCGACATAAAACGCCGATTATTTTCCGTGCAACGCCGCAATGGTTTATTGCGATGGATCAAGAAGGCTTGCGTGAATCAGCTTTAAATGAAATTAAAAAAGTCGAGTGGTTACCAGAATGGGGTGAAGCACGTATTGAAGCGATGGTAACAAACCGTCCCGATTGGTGTGTTTCTCGTCAGCGTACATGGGGTGTACCGATTCCTTTTTTTGTTCATAAAGAAACCGGTGCATTACATCCTGATTCTGACCAAATTGTTGAAGCCGTCGCGTTAAAAATTGAACAAGAAGGTATTGAAGCCTGGTTTTCATCAACGAAAGAAGATTGGATTGGCAGTGATGCAGATGCCTATGATAAAACTCAAGATACTTTGGATGTGTGGTTTGATTCAGGTGTGACGCATGCGGCGGTATTAAATCGTCGTGATGCATTGAAATTTCCAGCGGATTTATATTTAGAAGGCTCAGATCAACATCGTGGTTGGTTTCAATCATCGTTATTATCATCAGTAGCAATGAATGGTGTAGCGCCGTATAAATCGGTCTTAACGCATGGTTTTACTGTCGATGCGGATGGTAAAAAAATGTCGAAATCCAAAGGTAATGTAGTTGCGCCGCAGTCGGTGATGAAGTCATTAGGGGCTGATGTATTACGGTTATGGGTTTCAGGCACAGATTATCGTGGCGAAATGACGGTATCGGATGAAATTTTAAAACGTACTTCAGATGTGTATCGTCGTTTACGTAATACCTCGCGTTTTTTATTGTCTAATTTAGAGGGCTTCAATCCGCAAACAGATTGTGTTGGCGCGGAGCAGATGCTGGAATTAGACCGTTGGATTGTCGATAGAGCTTATAACTTACAGCAGGAAGTGATTCAAGCTTATGATGATTATCAATTCCATGTGATTAATCAAAAAGTACATCATTTTTGTGCGATGGATTTAGGCGGTTTTTATCTTGATATTATTAAAGATAGGCAATATACCGCTAAAAGTGATGGTTTAGCACGTCGTTCAGCACAAACCGCTATGTATCATGTAATGGAAGCTTTGGTACGTTGGTTAACACCGATTATTAGTTATACCGCTGATGAAATTTGGCAATATATACCCGGTGAGCGTAGTGAATCAGTGTTATTAGAGACATGGTATACCGGTTTATTTCCACTGGCAGATAATGCGTTATTATCAAATACTGAATGGCAAACCGTTATGGCGGTGCGTGAAGCGGTGAGTAAAGAATTAGAGCGGATGCGTAAAGCCGATGTCATCGGTGCTTCACTAAATGCAGAAGTAACTTTATATTG
>ENA-ORXI01002332-ORXI01002332.1-sediment-metagenome-genome-assembly--contig:-NODE-2332-length-13712-cov-9.251632_pt1 | contig 13712 bp, 12 predicted proteins | sample MGYA00237861_ERZ511468 | MGnify/ENA primary metagenome ERZ511468 (study PRJEB26299, sample SAMN06266213) | sediment metagenome | isolation source: Hudson Canyon methane seep mesocosm | place... | reverse complement strand
GCACCTGATATTGCAGGTAAGAATATTGCCAACCCTTATTCGATGATCGGGTCAGTCGCAATGATGTTAGAAAATAGTTTTGCGATGGAAAATGAAGCTAAAAATGTTTGGGCCGCGATGCAAGGTGTTTTTGCGGACGGCTATTCGACGGCTGATCTTTCAAAATCAGGATCGGGTGTCAAAATGATTGGTACCGCTGAATTTGGCGATAAAGTGGTAGAGAAATTACGCGCCATGCCGGTGAACTAGTGTGACTTTTTCGTCTAATAAAACGACTTGATCATGTGAAATACCGTGCTGTGGATTAATGCTGTGTGGGTAGAACGACACGGCATTATTTACGATTACGTTAATTCATATGGCTACTAAATCCTATGCTTTTTCTACTGCTGATGGGTTCATCAATTGGGTAACTGTTTAGGTTAAAGCAAATGATTAGGATATTAATTTTAGCAATAGTCCTTTAATGTTGGGGGGTCGTTGTCAGTTAATATTTTTTTCGCTTGAAAGCTGTCGGCTGTATTTTTGCCCCTTAGTGCCGCGAAAGTTATAATTCTGATTGAGGAAGAAAACCACCGGCCTGCATAGACCACATCTTGGCATAATGACCTTCCCGCTGTAGTAGTTGGTTGTGACTACCATCTTCCACAATTTCCCCTTGCTGAAAAACCAGAATTCGATCCAGGTGTGACAGCGTTGATAATCGATGTGCGATAACCATCACCGTTTTATCGCGCATGAGATAAGCCAGACTGTCTTGAATATGATGCTCTGTCACGGAGTCCAGTGCACTGGTTGCTTCGTCAAGTAACAAAATTGAAGTGTTTTTTAAAATCGCTCGTGCCAGCGTGATGCGCTGACGTTGGCCTCCGGATAATTTAACCCCTCGTTCTCCCACTAAAGTCTGGTAGCCTGCTTCGCTAGCCACTATGAATTCATGTGCATGGGCTTTTTGTGCGGCGGCAATAACTTCATCATCAGTCGCATTTAATCGCCCGTATCGAATATTTTCAAGTAGAGAACGGTGAAACAGTATAGGGTCTTGGGGAATCATGGTAATGCTGTTACGCAAACTTTCTTGTGTCACAGCTTGAATGTTTTGCTGGTCTATTAAAATAGTGCCTGATTGCGGTTCAAAAAGACGTAACAGAAGATTAAACAAGGTGCTTTTACCACTGCCCGAGAACCCGACTAGACCAATTTTTTCACCGGATCTGATGGTTATATTGAGAGACTGAAACACGGGTCGGCCGTTTACATAACTGAAGTCAATTTGTTGAAATTCTATCGTGGCATGAGTGACAACGAGTGGTTGTGCATCAACACGATCCATGATTTCATGAGACTGTATGATTCGACTCACACCGTCATTGATATTTCCGGTATATTCAAAAAACTCAAGAAAACGACGGCTCAATCCACGAGCCTGTTCAATCAACATTAATGACAAGCTGGCCGACATGGCAAATTCACCGACAGTCATGGCATTTTCGCTCCATATTTTCAGAGCATAGCCAATAATTCCAAGCATTAAAATCATGGCTGAAACAAACTGAAACCAGCGTATACGCTCCATAAACCAAAAGGTCCTTCGTGCAATAACAACCTCTTGCACCAGATAGTCCTCCAGATAGCGTTGCTCATATTCACGTCGTGCAAATAGTTTTGCATTCTGGATATTAGTGACTGAGTCGACAATTTTGCCACTGACTAGGCTTCGTGCTGCAGCGTATTTTTGAGCATATTGACGGCATCGTAGCGCTAAAAAAAAAGAAATAAGCACGTACACCGCAATCCATAAAGCCAGAGTTAAAGCCAGTTGAAGGTTGACGCCCATCATTAAAATTAGTGACACACTGAAGGTAATGATTAATGGCCAGAAATCAAATAACACCGTCCAAATGGTATTGGCCACACCCAGTGCTACCTCACTGATACGATTAGCCAGTGAACCGGCGAAATGGCTTAGAAAATATCGTTGTGAGTGGCCTTGTAAATAGCTGAACAATTCACGACGAACTTGCAGGCGCAATGTCGGTCCCAGTAGCACCAACATGGCACCGCTGGCGCGTGAAAATAACACGATACCAAGATTCAACCCAGCAAATAACCAAAGTGCCGGCTCGACCTCATTCCAGACTTCTATTTTGTGTAGTTGGGCAAGTGCAACGGCATCCATAATTTTTTTTATGGCATAAGGGAGCAATATAGAACACGCAGCCTGAGCGGCTTCAAGTGCCAGCATTAACATTAAACTCCACAGGTAAGTTTTAATGTAACGACAACAAAATGCGAATGACGTTGTAGGCAGTGACAGGGTTTTAGGGGTGTCGTTTATGCTTTCTGAAGATGTAGATTCCACGTTTAATTTAATCTCCACACTCAAGTGATAGGCTTGTCATTATAAGTGAAGTTTATGTCTACAGTATGGGATACTTTGGGCTGAACTATCGCGCTTGCCTAGCTTTTGCGATAAAAACTCCCGCAGTTACTACCTCTCTGGATGCAGATTACAACCAAATGTATGGTCCCGTTATTATACATACTGGTGCTTGGGCTGAATGATGTGTGGCAAAAGTGGAGCCAGCGTCTGCTGTAATATTTTATGCGAAAAATATTGATAAATATAAACAATAAAATTTTGTGTCCTAAATAATTGCCAGAGAGAGATCCAAGTATTTTGTGGGGAGGTTCCATTTACTTATTTTCAATAATTACTATACTTTTTTTACACTAAAAAAATTAGGAAGTAATGATGTGTCAGCCAAGTTCAGGGGGTAATGTTCTCGCCGCAATTTGTAGTTTTTTCATCCCGGGCTTAGGGCAATTAGTTCAGGGTAGAATTTTACCCGCTATTTTATTTTTTGTTGGTATGGCGGTGTCTTGGGTATTGGTGTGGATAGCAATTGGCTGGATACTGGTTCCTGTTGTTTATCTGTGGTGTATTGTTGATGCTGCTCGTTATCAGTCCGGTGGTTAGCTATGAGTTGTGATTTCAGATTTTTTATATTAAGCGTTTATTTGTTACTGAGTGGTTGTCAGAGTGCTTATTACGCCACTATGGAGAAAGTAGGTGTGCATAAGCGCGATATTCTTGTGAGTCGTGTTGAAAGTGTAAATGAAAGTCAGAAAGAAGCGCAGCAACAATTTAAAAGCACTTTAGGGCAACTTTCGGACATGATTGACTTTGATGGTGGTGACTTATTGGCACAATACGAAGCAATGCAGCAGCAATATGAACAAAGCGCTGAAATAGCCGAAGAGGTTTCTGCTCGCATAAATGCTATTGAAAATGTGGCGGGAGCGTTATTTGAAGAATGGCAAGATGAAATTGAGCAATTTACAAATGCAAAATTAAAACGTCAAAGCCAGCAAAAACTGCGCGAAACGGAATTCCGTTATAAAACCTTAATAAGGTCAATGCATAAAGTAGAAGACAGAATGCAACCGGTGTTAGCGGCATTAAAAGATAATACTTTATATCTGAAGCATAACCTCAACGCAAAAGCGATAGGTGCTTTACAGGGAGAGTATAAATCGATTAAGCACGATATTGAAAAGTTAGTCGTTGAGATGAATAGTGCGATCACACAATCGCAGAAATTTATCAATGCCTTAGAAGTTTCATAATTGCTATTTACTATTAGCAACAGAAAGAGCAGGTTTGAACTATTTAGTCTTTATTCATTTGTTCTTGCAGATGAATATTGATAATTTTTAAGGTTGCTAAGACTGAAGCAAAGACTTGATTGGCATGAACGCCGCGCGTTTTACGAACATCTTCAGCACATTCCCAAGTGATTAAGCATTCAGTCAGAGCATAGGTATGGCCGCCTTTAGGAATTCTGACTTCATAGTCAATCAGTTCCGGAAGCGTGTAGTTATAGAGCGCCATGATTTTGTTGATAGCATCAATAAAAGCATCAAATCCGCCATTTCCTGAACCTGTTGCTGAATGTTCTCTATCCTTAATCTTAACGCAGAGTGTCGCTGTTGAGATTGATTCAAGTTCGCTGGTAATAGAGCAGTCAATGAGTTGAATGTGTTGGTAATTATCATTTTCGAGAACATCGGCAATGATAAAGGGTAAGTCATCAGTAGTAATGGTTTGCTTTGAATCGCCTAATTGAACGATTTTAGTTAAAACCTTTTGTTGTATCTCGGTTGGTAGGTCAAGGCCTAATTTTTCAAGGTTTTTTAATAGCGAGGCTCTGCCACTCATTTTCCCCAGCGCATAACTACGGGTACGAGAAAAGCGTTCAGGGCTAAGCATACTTTCATAAAGGCCACCCTTGTGATCGCCATCGGCATGAATGCCGGCTGTTTGGGTAAATACATCGGCGCCAATGATGGGAGTGTTGGCAGAAATGCGTTTGCCAGAGAAATTTTCAACCATGGCGCTGGTGCGAACTAGGTGATTTTCATCGATGGATATAATCATGCCCATTTTGTCGCGTAATACGGCGGTGACTTCGGCCAGTGAAGCGTTTCCCGCGCGTTCACCTAAGCAGTTGACCGTACAGTGTACCGAGTTAACACCGGCTTTTACAGCGGCCATCACGTTTGCTGTGGCCAAGCCGTAGTCATTGTGCGGGTGGAAATCAAAATGTAATTCAGGATAACGGGCACACATTTCATTTAAGTTGTTGAAGACTTCTTGTGGTGACATAACACCTAAGGTGTCAGGTAGCATAAAGTGTTTAATGCCGGCGTGTTGAATTTGGTCTACTAACTGATAAACATACTCGCGATTATCGTTAAAACCATTAGACCAGTCTTCTAAATAAACGTTAACGCTGAGTCCTTGGTTTTGTGCGTAAGATACGGTTTGGAGAATCTCGCTGATATGTTGTTCAAGGGTCTTACGTAATTGTTCATGGCAATGTTTCTCGCTCCCTTTGGTGAGTAGATTAATAACCTGACCACCGGTTTCTTTAATCCAATCAACGCTCTTGGTATGATCGACAAAACCGAGAACTTCAACTTGGCCGGGATACCCCTCTTGATTGGCCCAGACATTAATTTCGGTTACGGCTTGTTTTTCGCCATCAGATACGCGGGCAGAAGCAACCTCGATCCGGTCCACCCGCAGTGAGTCCAGCAGTGTTTTAGCTAGGTTGACTTTTTCATCAGGTGAGAACGATACCCCTTGTGTTTGTTCGCCATCACGAAGTGTCGTGTCCATGATTTGAATGGTGCGTGATTCTTGGGTCATGACAGTTATGCTGGCTTGTAGGTTAATATGTTAAGCAGGTTTTAAGTCCAAAGCCAAGGGTAAAGGCGTCGGTGTTTTTGTTCATATTCATCAATTTTATCGATTTGCTCCAGTGTTAAGCCGATATCGTCGAGGCCATGTAATAGGTTTTCTTTGCGAAAGGGGTCAATTTCAAAAGCGAAATTGTTGCCCAAAGGCGTGCTAACGGTTTGCTCTTCTAGGTTAATGGTAAGACTACAGCCCTCATGGCTGTTAATCTCATTAGCAATGAGTTGGAGTTGCTCTTTGGTCGCGCGAATAGGCAATATGCCATTCTTGAAGCAATTGTTATAAAAAATATCAGCATAACTGGAAGAGATGATGGTGTTGAACCCATAATCTGCAATTGCCCAAGGTGCATGTTCTCGAGAAGACCCGCAGCCAAAATTATCGCCGGTGACTAAAATCCTAGCGGATTTAAATGCGGGTTTGTTGAGTTCAAAGTCAGGATTGTCGCTGCCGTCGTCATTAAAGCGCCAGTCGTGGAAAAGATGAACTCCAAAGCCGCTACGTTCAACTTTTTTGAGGAATTGTTTCGGAATGATTTGATCAGTATCAACATTGCTACGATTCATTAAGGCAGCAATGCTTGTGTGGTTATTATAAGGTTCCATAAGTCTATTTCTTTACAGGTTACGAATATCAACAAAATGCCCTGCAGTTGCAGCAGCAGCGGCCATGGCAGGAGAAACTAAGTGCGTGCGTCCGCCTTTACCTTGGCGACCCTCAAAATTTCGATTTGAGGTAGAAGCACTTCTTTGTCCCGGTGTTAGCTCATCGCCATTCATAGCAAGGCACATAGAGCATCCAGGGTCACGCCACTCCCAGCCAGCATCGATTAGAATTTGATCAAGGCCTTCTTGTTCGGCTTGTTTTTTAACCTTATAAGACCCGGGGACAGCAATAGCAGTCACACCGTCAGCAACTTTATGATTTTTAGTGATTTCGGCAGCAATGCGGAAATCTTCAATACGGCCGTTTGTGCAAGAACCTAAAAATACTAAATTAACAGGGATATCCGTGATTTTTGTTTTGGGCGCTAAGTCCATATAGTCCAGAGCGCTAATGCAGGCTTGACGTTTGCCCTCATCGTTAAAATCATCCGGTGAAGGTACTGACCCTGAAACAGGAGCAACTTGTTCCGGTGAGGTTCCCCAGGTGACTTGTGGGGCAATATCATCTGCTGTCAGGGTGACTACGGTATCAAATTCAGCATCGTCATCACTTGGCAGTGTTTTCCAGTAAGCTAAGGCTGTGTCCCATTGTGAACCAGAGGGTGCAAATTCTCGACCCTTCAGGTATTCATAGGTTTTTTCATCGGGCATAACGAGTCCAGCGCGAGCACCACCTTCTATGGCCATGTTGCAAAGTGTCATGCGGCCTTCCATAGTCAGTTCCATAACGGCTTCGCCGGCAAATTCAATAACATAACCGGTGCCGCCGGCGGTGCCTATTTTTCCGATAACCGCCAGAACAATATCCTTAGCAGAAGAATATTTAGGGAGTTTGCCATCAACCTGAACGAGCATGGTTTTAGATTTTACTTGGGGCAGAGTCTGGGTGGCCATGACATGTTCTACCTCAGAAGTGCCAATACCAAAAGCCAATGCACCAAATGCACCATGGGTAGCGGTATGACTATCACCACAGACAGTAACCATGCCAGGGTGTACGAAGCCGTGTTCTGGAACTACGATGTGAATGACGCCATTGTTTGGGTTTTTTATGTCATATAAGTTGAGGTTGTTCTCACGGCAGTTGTCTGCCATGGTTTCAATTTGTTTTCTAGCTATAGGGTCGGCAATCGGTAACTCACGGTCTTTTGTCGGCACACAATGATCCATCGTAGCAAGAATGCTGTGTGGATTACGGATCTTGCGATTAGCATTTCGAAGGCCTTCAAATGCCTGTGGGCTTGTGACTTCATGCATTAGGTGGCGATCTACGTATACCAGAGGGGCTTGTCCGGGGGCCTCACATACAAGATGGCTGTCCCAAATTTTTTCGTACATTGTTTTTTTCATAATTTTTCCAGAATTGACAAGCCTATATTTTCACTATGTGCTTGTTAATGAGCAAGTATCGTTCAGCCTAATCATAGGCGGCTAAACCCTGTATTATCGCTTAAATAATCAACTTTTTGCAATTAAGTATCGTACTTCTTTGGGTTATTTTGAAAAATTTTCAGCTGTGCGCGGTAAACATCTGGTCTCACTGGGCAATAGGCGTTTATAGTTTGAGGGGTAAATTGATCAGTTTGCGTAGAGGCTCTGAAAGTTTTCAAGTTGTTGTTTGGAGGGGAGTCCTTGTCGAGCCCCCATATGCATACAACAGTAAGCACCCGCAGAACTGGCATAGCGCAATAATGTCAGCCAAGGCAATTGCTGGGCAAGGCCGGCGGCATAAGCACCGTGAAAGGCGTCGCCTGCGCCGGTTGTGTCAATTGTTTTAACCGGAAAGGCAGGTAGTGCACCTGTTTGTTCCGGCGTTTTCCATAGAAGGCCTTGATCCCCTAGAGTGATCACAAGATGCGTGGTAATTTTTGATAATTGATTGAATGCTTGTTGTTCGGTTTGAGCAAATTGAAGGGCAAATTTTTGTGAGCAAACGAGGTGGTCAACGGCTGTCATTAACATTTCTGTTCCGTTATGGAGGGAGCCCGCATCAAGCACTGTTGGAATATTATTGTCTTTAGCTTTTTGGATTAAAGGCAGTGAGAGGTGTGGCTCATGGCCGTCAACTAAAATGACTCGAGGCTTAACGGTATCAAAATTGATCGCATTGACCGGTAAAGCCTGAGTGTTTCCTTTGAAATTTATGAGTGCACGTTGTCCGTTGGGTTTGACAATGATGGTGGTTATCGGGGTTGGGTTTTGTCCGCGCACAATGAGTGTGCTGTTGACATTGCCGTTTTTTAATTCAGTTAAATGTTGTTCGCCATAGGCGTCCAGACCAAGGTAGCCGGCGTAGGCCGATTTTAGCCCCAGTTTGGAAACGAGTAATGCGGCATTGGCAGCTGGGCCGCCGCCGCTGTGTTGAAAGGCGTTAGCAGACATTTTTTCATCGTTTGAGGGGTGCCTTGCGACTGAGAAAATAAGGTCAAATGAGGCGTGACCAATACATAAGACGTCAACGGTAATGGGGTCTGGCAGCATAAGTTTTATTAAAAGGGTAGGGGTTGAAAAACCAGCGTTGTAATGTGAAAAAAGTTAGTTTACTATTTTTTTGTTATAAATTCGCGGTTGTGCGAATGGGTATGTTAGAAATAAGGCGATTATGTTTATATTGTTTTTTTACTAGTGCTATTTAGTAGCCGTGTTTAATTATTATTGGGAGTGAGTGGGTATGTTAGTTACACCTGAAATGTTACCAAATGTAGTAACTCTTCTTTACGACACGATTTTGGAAAATGCGGATGAGTTGGAAGAGTTAGACCGTATTTTGGGTGATGGTGACCATGTGGTTAATTTGTTACGGGGGCTGGAAGTTCTCAAAACAAAGTCGGGTGATTTAGTTGCCGTAGATTGGCCTCAAGCATTTCAATTTATTGGAATGTCGCTAATGAGTTCTGTGGGCGGAGCATCAGGTTCACTGTATGGCACCTTGTTTATAAAGATGGGCGATGCTTTGAAAGAGAGCGAATTAACGACAAATAGGATGGCTGACATTTTTAGTCAAGGGGTGGACGCAATGAAGGCTCGTGGCAAGTCCGATGTGGGTGAGAAGACCATGCTGGATGTTTTAGTGCCTGTGGCGCAATGTTTAGTGCAGTTGTCAGCCGAGGGTGTCGAAAGAAGGGTGTTGTTGACAACTGTTTCTAAGGTAGCGATCAATGGCGTTGAGGCGACGCGTGAAATGGTTGCGACAAAAGGGCGTGCAGCCTATTTAGGGGGTCGTACGGTAGGGCATATTGATGCCGGTGCGAAATCAAGTCAATTAATGCTTTGTGCATTAACCGGCTTTTTAGCCGGTGATGATTAGCAGCCCCAACGTAAATTAGCGGTATGGACGGGATGGTCCCACCGTGTAGTAAGTTCTGAGTCTAGTAGCGTGAGCGTCATTGAGCAGCCGGCCATGTCAAGGGAGGTGGTGTAGTTGCCGACAAGCGATCGGGTAATGGTGACGCCTTGTTTTGACCAGAATTTTTGTGCTATTTCATAGATTAGATACTGTTCAATGAGGGGGGTTGCACCTAAGCCGTTGATATGAAGGAGTGCTTCTTGTCCTTTTTTAGGCTTTAACTCATCATAAATAGCTTCGGCTAGGTAATGGGTGAGTGTTGTTGCATCGGTAAACTCTTGGGTGGAATGGCCTCTTTCTCCGTGGATGCCTACCCCCATTTCGATTTCGGTTTCACTGATATCAAAGGTTGGCTTGCCTAGTGCTGGAACGGTGCAGCTTGTTAATGCCGCGCCCATGGAGGCGGTATTATCACTAATTCGGTCACCTAACGATTTGCAGTAGGCAAGGTCATGGTCGCAGTCGGCAGCAGCGCCGACCATTTTTTCAATTATTAAGGTTCCAGCAACGCCGCGGCGTCCCATGCTGTGCTCTTTAGGCAAGGCAATGTCGTCGGCAACGATAATGGTTTCAATCGGTGCTGTGATGATTTCTGAGGCAATTTCAAAATTCATGATATCGCCGGCATAATTTTTGACAATAAATAGAATTCCAGCATCATTTTCCACGGTTGCCGCTGCGGCTGCCATTTGGTCCGGTGTGGGGGACGTGAAAATATGTCCCGGGCAGGCCGCATCCAGCATTCCCGCACCCACGAACCCGGAATGTAACGGTTCGTGGCCAGAGCCTCCACCTGAAATCAAGGCTACTTTTGGGGACGTTGGTTTATTTTTTCTGTAAACAAAATAGGGGGTGCTATGAAGTTGGACAATGTCAGCATGGGCGCTGGCAAAGCCAGCAAGGCTGTCGGCTAAAAGGTCGTCGGGGTTGTTGATAAGTTTTTTCATAGTAAGTCAGGGCAGTGGGTTGTTAGTTGGTCTGTTGCTCCAATAGTATTTTACTGGGTTGTGCTTTTATGTGCATTTTTCAAGGCAAGGGTTATGGAGGTAATGCTGTCCATAATCCAAGTCGGTTGAAAGGGGCTTTTAGTGGCATCCTTTTGGTCTGAAACGCCGGTTAAAACCATTAAACTTCTGATATCGCTTCGTACGGCGCCTAAAATGTCAGTGTCTAGGCGATCTCCAATGGCGATGGTTTCTTCAGGTTTTGACTTGAGAATAGCCATAGCTTGTTGGTAAATGATCGGTTCAGGCTTCCCGATAATGGTGGGGGTGATGCCTGTTGCGGCGGTTAGTGCCGCTAAAATGGCGCCATTACCTTGTGTTTCGCCAATCTCTGTGGGCAAAGAGGTGTCACCATTTGTTCCAATGAAGGCGGTGCCGGCATTTATATTGAGAGTGGCGGTTGCCAGTTTATCCCAGGAAATCTCCCTGTCCAGTCCGCAAACAACAATATGCGGGCCGGTTTTGGAATTGGTTCCAGTGCGGTCATTGATTTCATAAAGACCGGTTAAGGTGAAGCCTTTCTCAAGTAAGGGTTCTTTTATTCCCGGTTCACCAATGACAAATACGCGCGTTGTTTCAGGCGTGTATTGCTTGGAAAGGAAGTGGACAGTCGCCATCGCTGAAGTTAGGATTTCATTTTTATAAACTTCAACACCCATTTTGGAGAATTTCTCAATGTATTGTTGGGGTGTTAGGCTGGCGTTATTGGTCGCAAGAATAAAAGGTATTTGTATGGCTCGAAGGGTTTCGAAGAAGTTATTTAAGCCGCTAATGGGTTGATTGCCGTGCCAGAGCACGCCATCCATATCAATAATTAAGGCATTAACGTTGGTAAAAGGAGGCATGAGGCATGTGTTATTGGCTGGTAAAGGGCCATAAATGAGGAGCGGTTAAAAGTTATATTATTGTTAGATTGCTGGCGTAAGTAAAGGGGAGGGCAAGTGCCGCGTTAAGATTATGATGTTTTTATATTAAAGCATGGTTAATGTAAGGTGCTAGCTTTTAAAGGTAATATAATGATTTATTAATACTTTTAGTGATAGGTATTTATTTCGCAATCAACTTTAAAATTGACAGGGGTCCACTTTTTGTTTTAAAGTTAATTCGCTGCTAGCTAAGGCAACCTCCATATAATAGGCAATTTCTACAACCTCTTTCATTGTATAAAGGTTTTTTTACAGACCAATAGGTTCTTGTTTCTCCTGTGGCCTTTATAATATTTTCTTCTTCTTTTTCAATGCTTTCCCCATTTTTCAAAACTTTATTATCATTTTCTCGTAAATCATTTGATAATTCCAAATCAAAAAAATGAGTATCATCTTTCCCTACCACATCTTTTAAAGGTGAATTAAACAGATTTAATACTAAATTATTAGCAAAGGTATAACGTCCTTTTAAATCTTTTGTAAAAATATAAGCCCCAATTTCATTTAGTACTACATTGAAATTTTTTAAATTGTTTTGATATCTTATGTTTTTAACATTATTTTTAAAAGAAGATTCATGGTATCAATTTACTTATTTATATTAGGGCTACCAACTTTTCCAAAAGGCATTATCGTTATTGTAAAAAGTAGCTGCTCTTCTGGTTTTAAATCATTGTCATTGTAATATTCTTTATTGTATTCAATTGCTGCTGCCAAACAATCATTTTTGTATTCATAAATTAAGTTATAAAATTCTGTTAAATTGGTTTCTTTATTTTTTCTAGTAGAAAAACTTAAAGAATTTGATCCATCGAAACTATAAGAAGTTTCATTCTTTATGTAGCTTTTACTTCCAATTAAATTTTGCTCCTGCAAGAATTCAAAAGTCGTTACAAAATTATTTAGTGATAGATTTGCTTTTATTGAATCGTAATTAGAAGTGTCCAAACTGCTATCTAGTGAAAAATTATAATCAATATTAAAATATTTGTTTGGTATATATTTTGCATTTCCGACAATATCGGATGTTTTTTCCCCAATAGTACTATTTAGAGGAAGATCTGGATTTTCTTCATCTCTTACAACAGTAGCTAAGTTTAATAGTAAAAATTCATCGTTATTATCTTTTTTTGTTAATTTATATTCACTTCCAACAGTTAAAGATTGACCACCCTCAACAGTATTATTGTTTGCAATTCTATCATTAGAAAAAATGTTATTTATATTAATTCTTCTATCCTGACCTGATATATTTTTGGTTTCGGTTGGGCTATATCTTATAGAAGCAGTAGGTTTAAGAAAACTATCAAAATTTTCTCCTATTTTTTTTAACGGGTAAGAAGACTCAAATATAAAAGAACCCAATAATTTATTGCTAGTTTTATCTCTGTTTATCGTCGAATTGTCTCCATTAGAATTTACATTTTTTAACAATAAATTAAATCTATTTTTTAAGCCACTGTTTAAAATATAGTCAAAAGACTCATATTCTAAATTGTTTACAAGTACACTATCAAAAGAATCGGCTCCATATTTTTTATGATAACCCTGTAAATCAAAATTTAGAGTTCCTTTATATTCTGGATTTAAACTTATTGTTTTTTCAAGTTCTATATTTGGATAAACAAATTCATATTTTTCACTTTCATTTTTGTTTAAATCTTCATAAGACTCAAAAGAAGTTTTGACGTAAGTGTCTTCATTCCTCATTTCTAAATTTACAAATGAATTTAGTGAAGTTTCATTATTTATTAATGGAGATTCAATTTTGTAAGTTTTAAGATAAGTAGGATTAGAAACTGTTTCAATATTAATTTCTAATGTTGAATCACTGAATTTTTCAAAATCATAATTAAAAACAGAGTTAGAAAAAAAATGATTTTTTTGATCATCACTATCGAAAATATTTAAATCGTCTTTAGTAAATATGCTAAAATCTAAAATATGAGAAGAGTTTTCCCTTTTTTCACGATATTCAGATTGTAAAAATGTACTTCCATCTACGTACAATCTTGGTGTAAATGTTAAATCTTTATTTTCTGATATTACTTTGAAATATGGAATTTGCAAAGTTGCACCAAAAGTATTAGTTTCTGAAAATTTAGGAATTAAAAAACCAGATTGTCTTTTAACAGTTGGATCTGGATGAAAAAATTTAGGGAAGTATACAACCGGTTTGTCATAAATTTTTAACCAGGCATTTTTGTAATATATTATTTTTTTTGTTTTATTGTGTTTAATTTCGCTTGCCTGCATTGACCAAGGAGGACATTGATCAGTTTTTTTACAGGTTGTAAATATACCTTTTGAAACTGTAGTTAAATTATTGTTAGAGTATAACTTATTTCCTTTAAGTCTAGGTTCATTGTTTGGGTTTCCAAAAGCTGAATTTATAAAATCAATTTTTAAATCTCTTCCAATAATTTCATTAGATCCTAAATTAACCATAGCATCCTCTATAAAATATTCATTTAGTTGAATGTTTGTGTATTTTATTTTTTTACCCTT
>ENA-ORXI01002330-ORXI01002330.1-sediment-metagenome-genome-assembly--contig:-NODE-2330-length-13715-cov-3.766535_pt1 | contig 13715 bp, 12 predicted proteins | sample MGYA00237861_ERZ511468 | MGnify/ENA primary metagenome ERZ511468 (study PRJEB26299, sample SAMN06266213) | sediment metagenome | isolation source: Hudson Canyon methane seep mesocosm | place... | reverse complement strand
CAGGTGCGAGATCTGGAGATGTCTATAAGTATATTGGCAGCCAGGTTCAGGCAGACTTTACCAGCAATCAAGGTACAAAAACGCTTAGTGAGGATGATATTGTTGAAGTCTCTTCAAACTTTAATTATGACACGGGTGATGATGGAGCCGAGTTAAACGCCAAAATTGGTGGCCTATATAAATATGTCGGTGGTGGAGGCAGTCTCAACCTTAACCAACAGGATTACAGTGATGGTGATGATTGGGAATATGTCGGTTCAACCTTGTTGGCAGAACAGGATTATGGTGACGATAGCCTATGGGAACAAATTAATCTAATTGAGTCAGCTGCGGAAGTTCAAACTTATGTACTTCGTTCCAGCATTGATGCCGGCGGTGATTTAACCCAGCATGCTATAGCGAATGAAACCATTAAAGCATTTATTTTCTCCGGATCAGCTGCAATAAGTGGTGGAGGTGTTGTAGGCGTCGGTGTTAGTGGTGCAGGGGTAGGTGCCACTAACCGGATTGCCACTAAAGTACATTCTTATATTGATGGTGATGGAGCGACCGGTATTCTCGCTGATAGCATTATTTTGAAAGCCCAGGATACTTCAAGTATTGATGCTTTTGCCGGTGCAGCATCACTGGCAGCTTCTTTTGCTGGCGTGGCGGCAGTTTCAGTTTCTATTGGTGCTGCAGTAGCTGATAAAAAAGTAATGCAGGCAGCTGTATCGGATATGGAAAAAATAGCCGGTCAGAAACCCATAATTACCAAGGTAAAAAAATCTGTAGCACAATATAAAATCAGGGAAGGGTTTCCCATTGGCTGCAAAGTCACTTTAAGGAAGACCAGAATGTATGAGTTTTTAGATAGATTAATCAACATTGCACTACCTAGAGTTAGGGATTTTAGGGGTCTAGATAAAAAATCATTTGATGGTAATGGAAATTATTCTATAGGTGTAAAGGAGCAAATAATCTTTCCAGAAATTGATTACGATAATATCGATACAATCAGAGGGTTAGACATAACAATTACAACATCTGCAAACAGTGATGCCGAGGAAATCATCAACCAAGAATCTGCGATGGGGATTCGTCTTGATGTTATCTCTTCAATGCTCACTGCTGACGCAATGAAGAAAGCTATTAATGAGGGTTTTGTTAAATCAACCAAAGACAACACTCAGCCTATCACTGATCAAATTAGTCAGTTTATGGCCACCTTACATCAAGCCATAGAAGTAGGTGATGTCTATGAGTTTATTTACCTACCTGAGAGTGGCGTAGATGTTTTACGAAACTCTGAACTCCTTGATACCATTGCAGGACTCGAATTTAAGAAAGCTTTTTTTGGAATCTGGCTATCTGATAATCCAATCCAAAAAAGCTTAAAGAAAGCCATGTTGGGTAACTAGGAGAAACTCTATGACTTCAGCACCGACTTCTTTTGCAGAATGGCAAACCTATCCACTGACTCTAGACCCTATTCACGTCGCATGGCTTAAGCAAGCCAAACAAGCAAAAACTGCTTTTGCAGTGGCTGACATTGAAGGCATTGAAATATCCCATAAAAGATTTTTGACTGGAGTGCTGTTGTTTGCAAAAAAAATTAAGATTTATAGTCCTGAACAAAATGTAGGCTTATTATTACCAAGCAGTGGTGGCGGTGCGATTGCCTCGATGGCGATACTTTCTCTAGGTAAAACACTGGTTAATCTTAACTTTACCGCTGGTAAGAAAGCACTCCAGTCTGCTGTTGAGCAGGCAGAAGTGAAACATATTTATACTTCTCGTAAGTTCATAGATAAGATGTATGAAAAAGGAGATGATCTGTCTTCTTTTTTCCCTGATATAGAGCTGCTTTTCTTGGAAGATATTAAGGAAGAAATTTCAACTATAGCTAGACTAGGGACTCTTTTAGTTGCAATCTTGATGCCAGTAAACCTAATAAAAAAACGTTACTTTGAAGATGTTTCAATGAACGATACTGCGGCAATTTTATTTTCTAGTGGCAGCGAGGGCTCACCCAAAGGGGTTGAGTTATCTCATAGTAATATAGCTGCAAATGCGAAACAGGCCGCCATAGAATTAGGGGCTGTCAGTAGTGATGTTATTATGTCAACACTACCTACATTTCATGCCTTTGGTTTTGCAATCACCACCTTAATGCCACTTGCTGAAGGAATTCCAATTGTTTGCCACCCAGACCCTAAAGACGTTGCAACAATCGCTTCTGGAATCGAAAAATATACCGGCACAATCCTAGTAGGAACACCTACTTTTCTGAGAATGTATGCCATTAGCAAAAAAGTCAGCGTAGAGTCATTGCAATCTCTAAGATTGGTGGTGGCTGGCGCTGAAAAGCTAAGATCAGAAGTTAGAGAGGCCTTCGAGTCAAAGTTCAACAAACCCGTTTATGAAGGTTACGGAACCACTGAAACATCGCCCGGCGCATCTGTAAATTTGCCTGATATAAAAGATAATGACTCTGAAACAGTAAAATTGCGTAACAGGCCAGGCACTGTTGGTCGTGCATTTAGCGGCACTGAGTTTCGAATCGTTGATCCCGACTCCCTTGACCCGATACCAACAGGAGAAGATGGACTGATTCTGATTGGTGGACCTCAAATAATGAAGGGCTACCTAAAAATGCCAGAAAAGACTGCCGAAGCTATTGAAATAATAGATGACTATAGGTGGTACCGTACTGGAGACAAAGGCCACCTAGACGAAGACGGCTTCTTGACTATCGTGGATCGCTATTCAAGGTTTGCCAAGATTGGTGGTGAAATGATCAGCCTAACAACGGTCGAAGAAGAGATATTAGATGCTTGTAATGATAAGGACCTGGAAATTGCGGCAACATGCTTGCCAGACCAGGTAAAAGGTGAAAAAATTGTCCTGCTGGCAACGACAGATCTTAACAAAGACGAACTTAAAAAGCTTCTCATAGAGGCAAATGTAAATTCACTCTACCATCCTTCTAACGTTTTAAACGTTGAAGAGATTCCTAAACTGGGAAGTGGCAAAAATGATTATGGTGCAACCAAGAAAATTGCATTAGCTAACCCAAATTAATCTCTACAGATAATGCCAGAACTACCAGAGGTTGAAACAACCAAACGTGGTCTCGAGCAACATGTAGTTGGAAAACAGGTTTTATCTGCCCAAATCTATCAAAAACAACTTCGCTGGGAAATCCCTTCTCACCTCCCCACAACCATAAAGGGAGAGTTCATTAAAAAGATCTCGAGACGGGCAAAATATATACTCATCAAATTTAGCAACGGTACTTTGGTAATGCACCTCGGTATGTCAGGTTCAATTAGCGTTGTACCTTCTGGAGAAGTATTAAAAAAACATCATCACTTCGAACTAATATTAGATAACGCAACCAGTATGCGTTTTCATGACCCTCGTCGATTTGGCTCAATTCTTTGGCAAAAAAATAATGAGCAATTAAGTCTCTTTAAAAATCTTGGTCCAGAACCTTTAAGTAGTGAATTCAATGACTACACTCTATACCTTTCATCGAGAGGCAGAAAGAAAAACATTAAGGCATTTATTATGGATAGCAGTATAGTTGTAGGTGTTGGAAACATTTATGCATCAGAGAGTCTTTTTCTAGCTGGAATATCCCCTAAAAGAGTAGCCGGAAAAACATCAAAAAAGCGTTACCAAGTGCTCACTCAATGTATTAAACAAATATTGTCAGAAGCCATCAATAATGGTGGAACAACCTTGAATGACTTTTCTAATATTGATGGCGAGCCCGGTTATTTTTCTCAAGTTTTATCTGTCTATGGACGCAATGACATGCCTTGTTATCGGTGCGATGGTACAATCAAAAGAATCGTACAAAACCAGCGTGCCAGTTACTACTGCCCCAGATGCCAGAAATAGATAACCCGAAAGCGCTATTCGAAAGCGCCTGTTCAACAAATTCAGAGCCCTATGCACTTCAAAATATTGGTGACATGATGGCGCCTGAGTTTAGTGAAAATTGCATTATTATTGTGGATCCTGGTATGCCGATTCATCACCAAGCCTATGCCATTATTGATTACAAGGATGAGTTATATTTCCGTCAATATATTGTAAAAAACAACAGCCAATTCATGCGCTGCTTAAATTCATCTCACCCAGAAATCGAGTTAATCGATGATTTCGAAGTGAGGGGCTGTGTCGTTCAACAGAAACAGCGAAAACAAAAGTCATTGCACTATTATTTTTTAGATAAAGACAGCAAAGAAATGGTCTTTAGTAGTAAAGGAAAAGTAAAGGACAGTGAACGCTAATAGTATCAGTTAGCTTTATTCAAACCATCCAAATCAAGTGCGCCATTCTTCCCGAACATTCTCCGTCGCGTCGATAGGAAAAGAACTGCTTTGAATCTTTATAGGTACAACAATCTCCGCCACTAATTGATGTGATTCCGTAACCCTCCAAAATAACCTTTGCTCCGTCATATAGATCGAGATAATGTTTGCCATTTTTTTCAATAAATGATCGCTCAAATATTGAATTCCTATCTAGAAATTGTGTTTTTACCTCACTACCGACCTCATATACTGACTGCGAGATTGCGGGTCCTAGATGGACTAGGAGTTCACTCCCTTCAACATTCATTTCTTCAATCAAAGATTCAATGATACCACTCGCTAAGCCCCTCCAACCGGCATGCGCTATACCAACAACCGTCCCCCTCTTGTCACATACAAAGACAGGCATGCAGTCAGCTGTAAGAACACCGCACACCAAGCCCGATGTCCTGCTATAGCTTGCATCAGCTTCAGTCGATGAGAACTTGGAATCCACCCTAATACAATCACTGGAATGGGTTTGATTAATCCATTTAGGACTAGAGGGAAGTTTGTAGTGTTTCTCGAGGAGCTCACGATTAGCACTTACTGCACCCGGCTCGTCACCAACATGTAATGCCAAATTAAAATTTCCAAAACAATCGGCGCCAGCTCCTCCTTCTATATATCTTGGTGTTGATATGAATTTAATATTATCTGGAAACATCGTCACACCAATTCATGTTCATTTTTTTAGCATGGGTCATAAGCACTTAGCACATCTAATAACGCTAACATATCTTCAGGTAATGGAGCCTTCCATGACATCAACTCCCCACTAATAGGATGAGTTAAAGTCAATTTCCTTGCATGTAAGGCTTGCCTTTTAAAGTTAACTATAGCTTCTTTTAAAATTACATCTGCTTTTTTGGGGAAACGAACCTTACCACCATACATTGGATCTCCCATTAAAGGGTAACCAATGTGAGATAAGTGGACGCGGATTTGGTGAGTCCGTCCGGTCTCCAAGATGGCCTTGATATGGGTATGGTTTTGGTAACGATCTATTACTCGGTAATGAGTGACAGCTTCCTTGCCATGACTCGAGACGGCCTGTTTGACTCTATCCTTAGTATCGCGGCCAATAGGCTCGTCAATCGTTCCTCCAGCAACCATGTGGCCATAGACGATAGCAGAATATTCTCTCGATACCGAATGCTTTTGAAGTTGTTCAACCAAATATTTTTGTGACTTTTCGTTTCGTGAAACGACCATCAAACCTGAAGTATTTTTGTCAAGTCGATGGACAATTCCAGCTCTATCAAGTGTCGCTAATTTAGGATCGTAATGCAGTAAAGCATTTGCTAAAGTGCCACTCCAATTTCCAGCGCCCGGATGAGTTACTAAACCAACAGCCTTATTTAATACAATGATGTCATCATCTTCAAAGATAACATTTAGAGGAATATCTTCACCCACCCAATCATTGTTCTGCTTCTGACTGATTGTCAACTCAACCATTTCAGAACCATTCACTTTATCTTTTGGTTTGAAAGGTTTGTGGTTAATGAGGGCTTCACCAGATTTAATCCAAGCAGTAATCTTGGAACGCGAGTAATCTGGCAACATTTCTGACAAAGCGACATCTAGCCTCTGACCTGTCATACGCTCTGGAATGATTATTTTTAGTTTTTCCATGACATTATTTTAATTCAAATCATATTGACAGTTACTATTGAAAACCCTTGTCATGGTTTGATGACATAAATGCTACCACTATCAGTGGAGAAGTAAATCCAACCCTCTGGGCTTTCAAGGAGAGCTCTGATTCTCTCGTTTAAGTCTTCCATTAAACGCTCCTCTGCGATCGCATTTCCTTTCTGGTCGAGCTCAATTCTGTTGATATGCCGAAGTTTTAATGCACCAGCAAAGAGGTTTCCTTTCCATTCGGGAAATGCATCACCGGTGTATTGCATTAAACTGCCAGGCGCTATAGAAGGTATATAAAACTTTTTCGGTTGCTCCATACCTTCTTTGTGAGTATCCTCACCAACAGCTCTAAATGAAGCATACTCTTTGCCGTAAGAGATAATAGGCCAACCATAATTACCACCCCTTTCAATGAGATTTAATTCGTCGCCACCTCGCGGACCGTGCTCAATAGACCATAGTCTTTGGTTTACATCATCCCAAACTAGTCCCTGAGGATTGCGATGACCGTAGCTCCATATTTCATTTCGCGCACCTTCAACGTCTACAAATGGATTATCTTGTGGAACAGAGCCATCAACATTAAGCCTTAAAATAGAGCCTGCATGTGTTTCTAGATTTTGTCCATTAGGTCGATTCCCTCTATCACCTACAGAAAAATATAGATGCGTATCGTCAAAAGCGATGCGACTGCCAAAGTGCCTGTCACTGCCCCATGCTATGCCAGTAACATCAAATATAATACCTCCAAAAAGCGAATGCGTTACCAACAAGTCCTGCCAATCAAAAATACCCTCTTTACTGATATGAGCTCTGGCCAGAGTTGTTTCACCATTACCTGCCGCATCAATGGGTTTCACATATGTGAAATAAGTCCAATCTGAAATCTCATTGTTTGTCGGTTTCGCTACATCCATTAAACCGCCCTGCCCATTTGCAACAATGTCAGGGAGTCCTGACAAGTAGTTCACTTCGCCACTGTCAATGTTAACAATGCCAAGTCTCCCTTTGCGTTCGGTAAAGAGTATTTCGTTCTGCGACTGAAAAGACATACCCCAAGGTATACCTAAACCTGTAGCGATCTGAGTAACCTGATAAGTAGTTGCTAGTGCGTCAACAGGAAATAAGAATAGCACGCATACAGCAATAATAAATTTTCGAATTGTTTGACAAAAAAATTTCATAAAAATTAGCTAAATATGTTTTGCCTTATAATATATTTTCAAATATACTTCAAACCTATTCTATCTCATTAGGCAAATACATGCGATTCGACTTTGTTCCTTTTTTTAATCCAGGTGAAAATATTCCATGGAATCGCGTTGTCAAGATGATGCGGGAGCAGACCCAGTTAGCTGAACAGGCGGACTTCACAACAGTCTGGTTAACGGAACACCATTTTGCCCATAACGGTTATTTAAATGCTCCGCCAAACCCTATCATGATGTCATGTGATTTGGCTGCTCATTCAAAAAAAATACGTGTAGGTCAAGCACCCATTGTTTTGCCTGACTGGCATCCTCTCAGAGTTGCAGAAGATATTGCTCTGCTCGACAATATGACAGAAGGTCGAGTAGATTTTGGTGCGGCAAGAGGGATTAATGAGCGCGTTACTTTGCAATTTAATATTGAGGCTGACCGACGAGACAACGAGAAAAGTTATCGCTTATTTATGGAATCTCTTGAGATTATCTTAAAGGCTTGGACACAGACTGCATTCACTCATAAAGGTGAGTTCTATGAATTCCCTGTTCCTGGCTGGAAGGAGACTAATCGCTTCTTGATGCCATTGGAGGAAGAGTACCACAATAAGGACGGTGAATATAGCGCTATGTACGTGCACCCAAGACCTTACCAGCAACCCCATCCACCAGTATGGCTCATGTCAAATGCACCACACACCTATAAAATAGCTGCTGAAAAAGGTTTCAATGTGATCGGCATGTCGAGTCCTCCAAATAAATTACTGAGTTGCTGGGACGCCTATTGCAGCGTCGACTCAGTCAATGGTAAAACTCTTAAGAGGGGTGACGGGGTTGGTGTATGTGTTGTCATTTATGTAGCGGAAACCATGGAAGAGGCAGACAAAACTATTCGCCCGGCAATTAATGGATATTATGAATACCTTAGTGGCTCTAGACCTGAGGGTGGATGGACAAGAAAAGCCTACTTGGATGACGATGCCGAACCAACGGATGAGGATTTGAATGGCGAGTGGTTTGATTTTCTAATGAAGTATGATCTTATTTGGGTTGGTACGGCCGACTATGTTGCTGAAAAGATAGAAAAATACCGTCAACTTATCGGCTTAAAGCACATCATGCTTCTGCAGCAATTCCCGGGCATTGATTACCAAAAGATTCTTAAAAGTATGACCTTGTTTTCTGAAAACGTCATACCGAGATTTGGAGCAGACGGCAATTAATGATAACTTTGATACGGAGACTTAAATTATGTTAGAAGTATGGGGAAGAAAAAATGCCAATCAAGTGATTCAGGTTTTGTGGACACTTTCTGAACTAGGAATCGAGTACAAAAGATACTCCGTTGGAGTAAGTTCTGGTGATCTAGATACCGATGAATATATAACCCTGAACCCTAACTCAAAAATTCCAACGATTCGAGATAACGGTTTCGTTTTGTGGGAGTCTCACGCAATTATTCGTTATCTGGCCAGAGAATATGGATTGGGAACCCTATACCCTGCTGACTCAAGACAAGCGGCACTTTCTGACCAATGGATGACATGGTCAACGGACAGTTTCATGGGCACCTTTTTCCCAGTTTTTTGGCAACTCGTGCGGACTGAAGAGGTTGAGCGAGATTATGACAAAATCGCCAAAATGGCGAAGAAAAGTTCTAATATTTTGCTTACCCTTGAAGGCCATTTAATCAATAATAACTTTGTTGCAGGGAAAGAATTAACCTATGGAGATATACCGCTAGGGGTGCTAATACATAAATACTTCGTGCTTGATATTGAGCGCCCCTCACTTCCAGGGATCGAGGCATGGTATGGTCGACTTTGTGAACGTGAAGCTTTCCAAGAACACGCAATGCAACCATTTGGCAACTCTCCAAAAGAATTCCTTGAATTGCAAAGGCTAGGAGAACAGTAACTTACAAACACAAAATATAACTACAAGAACCGACATGTCAAGAACTATTCCAATTGACCCCATTCTCGAAAAAGGATACAACGTACGCCTTTTGGTTAAGGATTTTGACGGCCTAATCAATACCTGGTCAGCAAGGAGTGAGAAATTTCGAAGTACAGTTGATAGCTCACTTAACTGCCAATACGATGAAGGTGAGAAAAATAAACTAGACTTATTTCGTTGCGGTAAGCCTAATGCACCATTATATGTATTTGTGCATGGTGGCTATTGGCAAAGAGGAGACAAGTCAGTTTACAGTTTCATCGCGGAGTCTTTTGTTAAATCAGGGATTGATGTCGCTCTAATCGGCTACCAGTTGTGCCCTGAATCGAGTATGACAGGTATCGTCAATCAGATTCGAACTGCATTGATATGGCTCTGGAAAAATGCTCACAATTATGCTATTTCAAAAGATCGTATTAACGTTTCTGGTCATTCCGCTGGTGGTCACATTACCGGCATGATATTGGCTACAGATTGGCAGCAAATCTCTTCAGATTTACCGAAAAATCTTGTCAAAACGGGTATCCCAATTAGCGGCCTTTATCAGCTAGAACCGCTTAGAAAGACGACAATTGCTGACGCTCTTGGTTTGGATGATGTTGAAAGTATGGCTCTGAGTCCACACTTTTTTGAACCCATCACCACAGCACCAATCTTGGTCACGCTTGGAGGAGCCGAAACACCAGAATTTCATTGGCAAACTGACCAGTTTGTTGAGAAGTGGAAACTTAACGAAGCGCCCCTTGAATATCATGCCGAGCCAGATGTTGATCACTTTGGTGTGGTTGAAAGACTCGCTAGCAAAGACTCTCAAATTTTTAAAAAAGTAAAAAGCTGGCTTTTGTAATTCATTAACTTGTTTTTATTAATAAAACATATATCTTCAGAATGAATGATTCATTAAATATCAAATCAATGAAGCTCTACAATAACGTAGATAGAATATTTAACGAACTGAAAGAAATAGGTAAATCAACATCTAGTACTCTTTTGGTTGAAGATTTAACTAAATTTGATCAATTGCATTACCACGGAACTGATGCAATCGACATATTTATAGAAAAACTTGAAATAAATGAGAAAACAAAAATATTAGATGTTGGTTCGGGTATCGGAGGTCCAGCAAGATACTTAGCAGATAAAACAGGAGCAGAGATTACAGCTATTGAGCTTCAATCAGATCAAAATAATTTAGCCAAAGACCTAACTAAAAAATGTGGACTATCAAATAAGGTAAGCCATATTTGTGGAGATATACTTGATTATGATTTTAAAAATCAAACATTTGATGCTGTAGTTAGTTGGCTTACTCTTTACCATATAGCCAATCATGAAATTTTATTAAAAAAATTATTTGATTTGCTTAATCCAAATGGCTTTTTTTATACAGAAGACATAACTAGCAGAATTAATTTAAGTGACGCTGACCGTAAAGAAATTAAGAAAGAAATTTATGGAATACATCTTCCTTATTTTGACAAGTACATTTCAAACTTAGAACAAAATGGATTTAAATTAATTTTTAGTGAAGATATGTCAAGCTCTTGGACAGATTTTACAAAAGAAAGAATAAAAAAATACAATAGTGAAAAAGAGAGAAACATAAGAGTACATGGTAAAGAAGTTTATGACAACTTAAATTCATTCTATAACTTTGTTGGTCAATATTTTTCTAACGGAAAGCTTGGTGGAATTCGGGTTATTGCAAAAAAATTAGCGACTGGTTACTCTAAATAAAAACAAAAATTCTATGAACAAAAGATGTCTTTTTTTGATATGGTGGCTCTTGCAATCGTAAACAACACAGGCAGGAGAATTGCCGTTATCAGCGAAAAATCACTGTAACTAAAATGACTTATTGTTAAGGAGTCGATTGCAAGATACCAAAACTATCCATAATGATTCATCAAATCAGCAATTCTCTTTAAAAAGATTGCGTGCTCACAAGCTTCCTCTGATGAATATATTTCTTCTTGTCTATCTACCGGAACACCACGAATACCTGATACGATACCTATCTTATACTGCTCAAACATTCGAACACAAACGGTAACATATTTCCCAGCCATAGGCGCCCTTCGCATCTTGTCAAGGATTGTCCTGAGATCTTGACTATGTTCAATTGCAGCTCTACCATTTGAAGGAGCATTGCCAACTGGGCTATTTCTATGTTCAGCAATCAATCTTCTACGTGATTCATCATCAAATAAAAGTGGCATTACATAAGTTCTCGTAATATAGTCGTCAGTCTCGGTATGAGATTCGTTTGCTATTACACCTTTTTCTTTATCTAACATTATTTAATCCTCATTAATTCATTAATATTCTTAATGGTTACGGCATGGCACTGACTCACCCCGCTCTTCCTTTAAGCGCATTGCTTCAATTTGCGCTTCTTCAGGTGTGTTAAAGACTTTATCTTCAAAAAGTATTAACGGCTTTGCTCGATCAGCATTTAACTGCCCTACACACCATTCCTTTCCTTCAATTGTACAAACTGCAACATAAGCTCCTGCAATTGGACCATAGTGGCGGTTATTTAATGTAAATAGACATTCTGCTAAATCACTAACCTTATCCTCATCTAGAGTACTAATTACATTTTTCTCTAATTCATTAAGAGGTTTAGTACTTGTTCCAACTACCGATTTACCAATAGGTGGATCCATCATATCGGGGTGTTTATTAATTGTCATTTTAAATTACCTCCTTTTTAAAATTACTAAGGCAAAGGGCTATCTTTTAAAAACCCTCTAATTGCATTTTCTGTAATGCGGGAAACATTATTATTGTAGTTATTATGAGAAAGACTGCCACACCAAGACAATGAGCCAGGTGCAAACACTCCGCCATCATTTGGAGTCTTATAAAATATCATGTCAGCTCGCACCATAGGGTTTTCAGTACCTCCTCCATGGTAGCCACGAACAGAAAAGTGGATTTCTTCATTAACTTGAAGCATCAAATTAGTATGTCCCACAGAATGCGCCAATAAATAGGAATCATGCGGGGTTCCAAATTCAACATCATATCGATCTAACTCTAAACCGGCTGCTCCTCCACCAACAAGTCCAAAATCACCAATCTTTTCACCATTTCCTACTCCTTCCATTAGCCAAGCTGTTTCTGGCCTTTCACTGTCTTTATCTCTAACATAGTAGGATGAAACGTCAAAGCCATATGCAGTAAATGTTAGTCCACATAACTTACTTGGAATTCTTCCACGAGCTCTCCACATACCTCCATATTTACCATCAAAAGCATTATTGTATTCTCCAGGATTCGCAGTCCAAGCCCTTGTTCCTGCTTCACCTTTTCGAACCTCAATAATGTTTGAATTATCCGGGTGGTATTCACTACACCAGTAAAAACCATTTGCACCTAAATAAATCCATCGACCGCCATCTTGTTGATATTTTTCATATGCTGCAAACATTTTCTCTGAAGTGTATTCTGGGTGACTTCCTGTCAATACAGTTTGATATTTATTTAATAAACCTACACCCTCTCTATTTAAATCCTCATCAGTATGAATATCAAAATCAAAGTTTTTTTCTTCCAGCCAATCTATAAGGTGCAGATCACCGTTGAGCTGCCATAGTGATGGTGATAGCCAATGACGATATTTAGGACGCATATTTAAAATTGGTCTCAGTCTTGATGAGTAGCAAACACCACTTCCATCTGAATGCAATGAATAAGTTGAAAGTCCATATTCTCTATGTTCATTCAAATACAAATCAGCTGCAGTCATAACAGGAACTTTTCCGGCTAATAACTCTGCCACAACACAATTCGTACAAAGATTATCATTTGAATATGCTAAGTATGAGTTTGTAGGAAGAATAAAGGCCAATTTTGATGTAGTTTTTCCTCTAGGTGGTCGAATCACAAATGGAATGTAATCCTCTGTTTCTGGAGAGTCCTCTCCCCCAATTCTTAAACGAGCAGCATAAACTCCACTCTTTAGGCCTTCTGGAATTTTTAATTCAAAATCAACATCCCAACGAGCATCATCAATATCGTCATCATGAAAATGAATTGCGCCATACTCTTCAGGCTTATGGTGATAAATAATCTCATCACCAGTCCAATTGAAACCAGTCATTGCCCTTACAGGCATATTTATAATTGAACCATTAAGCATTGAAGGCGATGTATCAATAATACAAGTGGAAGCAATATTTGTAGTTATATTGGCATGAAAGTCCCACGCTCCAACCACATCACTTCTTAATTCAGCTTTACAACCTTGGTAGCCTCTTGCCAAAGATTCGATTTCAGACCTTGATAAAGCTCTTCTCGAGAGCCTTGGGCGATCAATTTTGCCATTATAAGTATGAACCTGTTCAGGCAATTCAATGGGCTCAATAACTTCCTTAAAATGCCCTCCACTAATATGCCTGCCTGATCTCTCATACTTTGTACTTGCCGCCATAAGAAATGGCGCATCATTAATGCCTGGCTTAATACTGTTGATGGACTCAACAACAGCTGTTGTATCTTCAGCAGGGTTAAGTAACCCCTGGCCAAGACCACCATTTGTAGAGGTTACAAC
>ENA-ORXI01002328-ORXI01002328.1-sediment-metagenome-genome-assembly--contig:-NODE-2328-length-13729-cov-3.327864_pt1 | contig 13729 bp, 16 predicted proteins | sample MGYA00237861_ERZ511468 | MGnify/ENA primary metagenome ERZ511468 (study PRJEB26299, sample SAMN06266213) | sediment metagenome | isolation source: Hudson Canyon methane seep mesocosm | place... | reverse complement strand
ATGAGAATGCTTTTGCTTATAATCCATTTAAACACAGACATGCTCCTGAAGTAAAAGAAAAAGTAAAGTTAATTAAAGATAAAAACTTCCATATTAATTTTGTGCCTCATTTATTACCAATTACAAGAGGAATGTTGGTTTCAGTTTATGCCACATTAAAAGAAGACACAGATATCTCAAATGTATTGAAAAATGCATATCCAAATAGTGAATTTGTTCGTGTAAAAGATGTACCATGTGATATTAAGTCAACAGCAGGTACTAATTTTTGTGACATTTTTGCAGCTTCCAATGGGAAAGCGTTGTTTGTTAGTAGTTCAATTGACAATTTACTTCGTGGAGCTTCCTCTCAAGCTGTTGTTAATGCGAACTTGATGTGTGGATATGAAGAAGGTTTAGGAATTCCAAAAATAGCTTATGTCCCTTAATATTCAAAAGAATTCAATCTTTATTGCAGATTCTCATTATAATGAACAAAGAGCTGATCTATTTTCTCTTTTGAAAAAAATTCAATTGAAAAAAATAGAAACAACTCAACTTTTTTTAATGGGTGACATTTTTGATTTTATCTGCTGTGAAAGTAACTTTTTTGTTAAGAAGAATAAAGAAGTTATTGACATATTAAATGAATTATCAAAGCAGATTGAAATCATATTTCTAGAAGGAAACCATGATTTCAACTTAAAAAAGTTGTTTCCCAATATCAAAGTATATTCAAGGAGTGAACAACCAGCTTTTGCAAAAATGGGAAATAAAAGTGTTGCTCTAACACATGGAGATTTATTTATAAATTCTTCATATGATTTTTACTGTGCTGTAATTAGAAATAATTATTTTCTAAGTTTTCTAAATTTGATTGATATAAATAACTGGCTAACCAAAAAAATAAACAAACATTTATTGAGTAAAAATATTTGCCATATTATAGATGATTTTGAAGATTTAGTTAAAAAAAGAATTTTAAATTTTAAAGAAGATGTTATAATAGAAGGTCATTATCATCAAGGCAAGCAGTTTATTTTTGATAAAAAAGAGTATATAAATATTCCTTCACTAGCTTGTGGTGGTGAATATGGTGTATTTCTTAATAATAAAATTGTTAAGAAGAGTGTTTATTAATTTTTATCGGATTATTGATAGATTTTTTTATTATTTTATAGGAGTTTAGATTGTCAACACCCATTATTATTGCATTAATGATTATTGCATGTTTGTTAATTTATTTTTTATTTATTGAAGTGTTAAAGTTTCTTGGTGGAGACAGTGTCGTAGAAGTGGAAAAAAAAGAAGAAATGTCAATTGAATTTTTACATTTTCCTCCAGAAATTGAAAAAATGTCAGAATTTTTAATATCTTCTATTGTACGAAAAATATATGATGTTTATGCAAAATTTGATTACAAAAATGCACTCGAAGATAAGCTTGACGAAAAAGAGTGGCACACGTGGCAGATATCCATGTTATTAAAACTATATAAATACAATCAAGAATTTTATATTTCAAATAAAGAAGAGATCTTTCATAAGAGCATACTGGAATTGGATTTAAAGTCATTAAAAAGTTTAACGCATAGTTTGGTTATTAAATATGAAAATAATGTAATGATTTCTAAATCAAAAGATGCATTGTGTAAAGATGTGATTTGGACCGTGAGAGATGTGTCTATATTATTTTGCTATTTATCAAAATATAGAGAAATATAAGAAAATTAATAAAGGCTAAACCATAGCAAAGTTTGAAGTTAAAAGTGAATACGAACCAGCAGGGGATCAACCAGTTGCAATAAAAGAGTTAAGTGATTCTATACTTGCTGGTAATCAGTACAATACCTTACTTGGAGTAACAGGTTCGGGTAAAACATATACAATGGCTAAGGTAATTGAGAAAACTCAAAAACCTACACTTATAATGACACATAATAAAACACTTGCTGCGCAGTTGTATTCTGAATTCAGACAATTTTTTCCCAATAATCATGTGGAATATTTTATTTCTTATTATGATTATTATCAACCAGAAGCTTATATTCCAAGAAGTGATTTATTTATTGAGAAGGATTCTTCCATAAATGAGGAGTTAGAACGACTTCGATTAAGTACAACGGCTTCACTTTTATCATTTGACGATGTTATTGTTATTGCTTCTGTATCTGCAAATTATGGTCTTGGAAATCCTGAAGAGTACAAAGCTATGGTTCAAAGAGTTGAAGTTGGTTTTGAATACTCTCAAAGAGCTTTTTTGTTGAAACTTGTTGAGATGGGATATAAAAGAAATGATAAATTTTTTGATCGATCTGATTTTAGAGTAAATGGTGATGTGATTGATATTTTCCCTGCTTATTATGAAGATGAATTTATACGAGTTGAGTTTTTTGGCGATGAAGTAGAATCGGTTACAAAACATGAACATTTAACTAATAATAAAACAAAAGACCTTGAAGAAGTAATCATTTATTCCGTAAATCCATTTGTAGTATCAAATGATAAACTAGCAGTTGCCGTTAAACAAATTGAAACAGAACTTGATGAAAGACTAACATTTCTAAAAGCAGAAGATAGATTAGTTGAACATCAAAGACTAAAACAAAGAGTTGAATTTGATTTAGAAATGATTGAGGGAACTGGAATGTGTAAAGGTATTGAAAACTATGCACGTCACTTAACGGGACAATCTCCAGGTGAGACACCTTATTCCCTTATGAATTACTTTGAACAAATGCATGAAGATTTTTTACTTATAGTTGATGAATCACATGTATCCTTGCCTCAATTTAGAGGAATGCATGCAGCAGATAGAAGTAGAAAAGAGGTATTAGTTGAATATGGATTTAGACTTCCAAGTGCTTTAGATAATAGACCTTTAAAATTTGAAGAATTTATATTAAAAGCACCACATTTTCTTTTTGTAAGTGCAACTCCAAATGAACTTGAACTTGATAAAAGTTCTGTTGTAGCACAGCAGGTTATTCGGCCAACTGGTTTAGTCGAACCCACTATTGAAATTATGGATTCAGAGTTTCAAGTAGAAAAACTTCATGATGAAATAAAATTGGTAGCTGCTAAAAATGAGAGGGTTCTTGTAACTGTATTAACTAAAAAAATGGCGGAAGAATTGGCTTCTTATTATAGTGACTTAGGTATCAAAGTAAAATATATGCACTCAGAAATTGATGCTATTGAGAGAAATCAAATTATTAGAGCCTTGCGATTAGGTGAATTTGATGTGTTAATAGGAATAAACTTATTAAGAGAAGGACTTGATATCCCTGAAACCTCACTAGTGGCCATTTTAGATGCTGATAAAGAGGGATTTTTAAGAAGCAAAACCGCATTAATTCAAACTATGGGTAGGGGTGCGAGAAATGTTAATGGACGTGTAATTTTATTTGCAAAAAGAATTACAGCTTCCATGCAGTTCGCGATTGATGAAACAAATAGAAGAAGAAAAATTCAAGAAGACCACAACATAAAACATGGTATTACTCCAACATCAACAATGAGAAATTTAGATGAAAATCTAAAAGTGGAAGAGTATGATGATATTGCTCTTAAGGCTGATAGATTAAATCGTATGCCAGCTAGTGAGCGAAAAAAGATGTTGGTTGAACTTAATAAACAAATGAAAAAAGCGTCACAAGATTTGAATTTTGAAGAAGCAATCAGACTAAGAGACGAAATAGAAAAGATAAAAAAACTGTAGTTATAAAATATCATCTTTTTCAAACTCAGCGTTGAATAATCAATTTTAATCGGCATGTGCTTATTTGTACACTTCTCTTAAAATTAATTCTTCGCCTTGATATTTAAAAAAATCTAATATTTCTTAGTTATTGTTTAATTTTTGCGATTTGTAATTTTATATTAATACAGCTTAATTAAAATGCTACTTAGAACTTCTTGCTTAAACTGCTCTTTAAGGAACGCCTTATATATTTATTATGACATTATATTTTCTTGATTCTATATTGTAAATAAATTCTGTTCTAATTCAAGGAGCTTTTTCTTTAGCGGTATTCCTCCTCCAAATCCAGTTAATTCTCCATTACTTCCAATAATTCTATGGCAAGGTATGATAATAGCAATTGCATTAGCTCCATTAGCATTGGCAACAGCACGAACTGCTTTTTCATTATTAATAGTTCTTGCCAACTGAGCATAACTATTAACAGTTCCGTAGGGTATTTTAATCAGACCATCCCATACACTTTTTTGAAAAGCGCTTCCCACTGTTAGAAGTGGTATTTCAAACTCTTTTCTTTGCATGGCAAAATACTCTTGAAGCTGTTTTCTTGTTTCTTGGAGTATCTCATCATCTTTTACTACAAACTGTGCATTAAGGCCAGTTTTGAGTCTGTTATCGACGATTTTTCTCATTTTTCTATATCTAAAGTCTAAAAGACATAGCTTATTATCACATGAGCCTAAAATAAATTCTGTATAGTTGTTCTTGTAATACTGAATATTAATTGTTTCCATGAAATAAACTTTCAAACGAATTATTATCTTTAATTACTTTTATAGTAGTTTCCATGTTGTCCTGTACATTGGTATACATAAATGGGCCCATACTAATTCTTTTAATACCCAGACTCTGGAGTATTTCAAACTTAGGTAAATCTGGCATAGCCATAATATTAACCGGAGTTTTACAAAATCTAATTATTTCCTTGATATCATCTTCTTTTGTAAGGCAAGGTACAAATATTCCATCAGCACCTGATTTTTCATACATCTTTATTCTCTTAATTGTCTCTTCTTTTGGATTGATAAGGCCAAGTATATATGCATCTGTTCGAATATTTAAAAATAAATTGATATTATTTTTAATTAAATATGTTTTGATACTTTTGATTATGTGAGAAAAATTTAATAACTCTTGCATATTTCTGTGTTTATTAATACAAATTGAATCTTCTATATTGATACCTACTACTCCATTGTTATGTAGTGTTACAATATTCCTGATAATTTCATCTGTATTTCTACTATACCCAGCTTCTATATCAACTGTTAGTGGAATAGAAACTTTTGCTGTTATACTTTTAACTATTAAAAGTAACTCTTCAAAACACATTTCTTCGCCATCTTCATATCCCAATGAACTTGCAATTGCAGCACTTGATGTTCCAATAGCATCATAACCTGCTTGCTCGAATAATAGCGCACTTTTATCGTCCCAAACATTTCCTAATAATAAAGGTGTCTCTTTATAATGTAGGTTTCTAAATCTTTGATAGTTTTCCATATTTTTTCCTTGATGTTTTAACGAATAATATCAGTTCAAAAATATCTTGTCATTCACCTAGATTCATTTTTTTAATTTACTTAATGTTTGAGGTGCTACTCCTAAAAAAGATGCAATATGATAAGATTTAATATGATTAAAAATACTTGGATACTCACTTAAAAGCCTTTCATACTTTTCTTGAGTATTTTCACTCATAAGTGAAATCACTCTTTTATAAGTAGCCGAAAAATAAGTATCATGTAACCAAATTCTTGCTAAATGCTCCCACTTTTTATCTGTTTGTAAAAATTCTTCCATGATGTCAAGTCCTACTACGTAAAAAGTAGAGTCTTCTAAGATTTCAAAATGTAAAAGAGAACCTTCTTTTTCGTAATAACTCACGCTGTCATCCATAAAGTGGTTTAATCCATGTTTACTTTTTCCTCTAAAATACAATTGCCAAGTAAAGTCTTTGCCGCTTAAATCAGTAAAGTAAGAGCGTGCTAGCCCACTTTTAATAAACCAAAATTCACCAAAAATATCACCCGCTTGATGAACTATATCACCTTTTTTCATAATTTTTTTTTCAAATTTTGAAAGTATAAAGTCCCACTCTTCATCTGTGACCCTAATAAAATTTTCAATCATTTTTCTTAAATATCTCATTGGTTATATCCTATGCGTAGTATTGTATAATTACAATACTACATGATTATAAATTAATCCCAAACCTAAAAGTATAAATAAAATTCCAAAAATAATATTAAAAAGTTTTGTGTTATTTGAGTACATGGTTTGTGTTTTAATACTTGTGAATAGTAATCCAATACTTCCGTATATGGTAAAAACAATTAAGGCAATTACAATAGAATAGAAAAATAATAAACTATACTCATCAGTGTTAATTGGAATCATAGGTGATAACGATATCCACATTAATGCAACTTTAGGATTTAAAAAAGTTGTAATCAAACCAACTTTAAGTGCAGAGAAACCGCTTTTAAACTCAATTTTTGATGTTGTAATAGTATTACTTTTTTTCTTTTTTAATGCAGGTAAGAGTGTTTTAATTCCTATGTACATTAAATACAATCCTCCTACTAATGCAATGATTTTAATGAGTGAGGGATACTGTTTAAATAACAATGTTATTCCAAGTAATGAAACAAAAGACCAAGCAAACCCACCAATACCTAGACCTGATGCGACAAGTGCCGTTTTTATCTTAGTATTACTTACTCCTGTTGACATCATTAAAACTGTATTTTGTCCAGGAGAAATACATGCAACTGTAAAAATTGCCCATGTCGGAAGAAAACTTAAAATAACTGTATATATGTCCATATTTAATCCTTTTTTGTATTATAATTAAAAATTAAAAAGTGCTTTAATTATATTACGATATGTAATATAACTAACTTTTATGTGAATTTGATGTGAAATATATAACTAGAACTATTAACTGTGATATATAACTTTATATTAATAAAAACTCATTACAATACAGCCATGAAAAAAGCTACCAAAAAAGATATTCAAATAATCAAAGAAGCCTTTGTTGAAAAATACTCAGATGCAGTTACAGAGCTAACATATAAAAATGATTTTGAGCTGTTAATTGCTATAATATTATCTGCACAATGTACCGATAAAAGAGTAAATATTATTACACCAGCTTTATTTGAAAAATATCCTACTGCTTTTGATTTAGCCGAAGCTGGTTTGGAAAATGTAAAAGAGCTTTTGAAGTCATGTTCTTTCTTTAACAATAAATCAAAAAATATCATAAAAATGGCTCAAAGTATTATAAACCTTCATGATGGTGAAATTCCTCATGATACTAAAAAATTAATGACTCTTGCAGGAGTTGGTAATAAAACGGCAAACGTTTTTATGATTGAAGCAGAAGGTGCCAACTTAATGGCAGTGGATACTCATGTATTTAGAGTATCACATCGTTTGGGATTAAGTGATGCCATCAATGTTGAAAAAACAGAGGATGATTTAGTCAAAAAACTTAAAGGGGATTTACATATTTTTCATCAAGCGATGGTTTTATTTGGAAGATATACTTGTAAAGCTTTAAAACCAGACTGTGATAACTGTTTGTTTCCTCACGTATGTAAAACTACAAAATCTTTCAAACCAAAATAGGGAAGTACCTTTAGTAATATTTTATTAATTAGAGGTTTTTTAGCATTTTTGTTAAAAGACCTTTAAATGTTTTTTTCTCATCTTCTTCTAAAGATGAAAAACATTTTTCTTCATAAGCCATAACATCAATCAACGCTTTTTCACAAACTTCTTTTCCTGGTATCGTAAGTTTTACCAGTTTACTTCTTTTGTCATATTTGTTATCTAGTCTTTTGATATATTTTTTCTCTTCTAGTTTTTTTAAAACTTTTGTAATTCCACCTGTTGTAAAAAGAAGTTTTTCATATATCTTCGTTGGACTTAGAATATTTTCCTCATCCCAAGTCATTAGTAAACAACACATCACGTCAAGTTCACTGTTTGATATTTGATACTTTTCTTCTTGTATTTTAGCAGAGCCATCAAATAATATACGGTGGAACATATAAAAAGGTACTGTGACATTTACTACTTCATTGAACGTATTTGGTGAACGTTCTTTTGCAATTTCTATTTCTTCATCAAGTTCATTTATATTCATAAGTAAAATTTTAGCATAAATACATTTAATAAATAAGTAAACTACTAATCTCTTATAAGTAACTTACTAGTAAGATAAAATTAAGCCTATCAATGTTATTATTAAAATAATAAAGGATAAAAATTGGACGTAATTAAAACTAAACCATCTTTAGTATTTATGCAATATGCAATTCCCTCAGTTTTAGGTATGTTAGCAATATCATCTGCGAATATTATTGATGGTTTCTTTGTTGGAAACTATGTTGGTCCTGCTGGCTTGGCTGCTATAAATATTTCAATGCCTATTTTCTCTGTCTTATTTGGACTTGCTTTAATGTTGGCTATTGGAAGTAGTGTTATAAGTGGAAAACTTATAGCTGAAGGAGATACAAAAAGTGCAAATATAATGTTTACTAAAACTTTTATTTGTATGGTTGTTTTAAGTATTTTCATTACATCGTTGGTTTATATAAATATGGAAAATATTTTATATTATTTGGGTGTGTCTGATAACCTGTTAAAACTTACAACTACTTACTTGACGTATCTTCTACTGTTTATTCCCTATTTGATGGTTGGTTTGGTTCTTGATTATTATGTAAGAATCGATAATAGACCAAGTTTAGCATTTGGAGCACTTTTTTTATCTGCATTTGTAAACGTGATGTTAGATTGGTATTTAATAGTGTATTTAGATAAAGGAATATTTGGAGCAGCCTTAGCAACTGGGTTATCCCAGTTGGCTTTCCTTGTTGTATTACTTCCTCATTTCTTTTCAAAAAATGCCACGATAAGGTTTGTAAAACCAATAGGAAGTTGGATAAAGATTATTAAAGCTGCCACTAATGGAGCCTCAGAATTTGTCAATGAAACATCTGTAGGTATTACTACGCTAATTTTTAATTATATAATGATTAAAACATTTGGGGTTGAAGGGGTTGCTGCATATTCAGTAATTAATTATATTTTGTGGATTGCTATTATGGTGAGTTTTGGTATTAGTGATTCTTTACAACCAATTATTAGTAAAAACTTTGGAGCTAAAGAGCCTAAAAGAGTGGAGCAGTTTTTAAAACTTTCTTTTATAAGTGTTAGTATTTCTGGGCTAATGGTTTTATGTTTGATCGTGTTTATACCTGAATATCTTATTGATATATTCTTAGATGAAAAGGATGGAAAAAGTACAAAAATTATTCTTGAATTTGCATCAGTGGTTTGGCCAGTATTTCTTTTTAATGGAATAAATTTAGTAATTAGTGCATACTTTACTGCCATTCATAAACCTCTACCTTCAGCTGTAATCGCGCTGTGTAGAAGCTTAGTTTTGCCTGTTATATTTATTTTGATTTTGCCACAGTTTTTTGGTCAAAAAGGAATTTATTTGGCAATTCCTTTTGCAGAGTTTTTTACTTTTATAATGGCTCTGTATTTTTTCAAACAACTCACACCCCAAAAAGTTATGGGGCGCAATAGTTTGAGTTAATTGAGATTTTTTCTCAATTTTTGTTTATATGCATCTTTTGACAAGTATTTACTATTACTCGTTGGAAGAGGCTTTTGATGTGTCTTGTTATCATTTGATATATTTGTAATCAAACCTTCTTTAAGATTATTTAATATATTCATAACTGTATCAATATTTTTATCATGTACTTCTAGTGTAATTTTACTCATTTATTCAAAATCCATTCTACCTTGTGTTTGTCCAGTTGTTCCAAATTCAAGATCTATTTGTTTGGCTAAGTCTTGAAAATTAACACCTTGGATTGTTTTTAAGCCTTTGATGATTTCTTTTTTCCCACTGATTAACTCTCTTGATTTAATCCCATGTGAAATAGACAAACTGGCTTCTATAAATGCAGAAAGTTTGTCACATTGTTTAAGTGCAATGCCATCAATTACATTGTACTTATCTGAGTTATAAGCACTTAAATCATCAACTACTTTGATATTTCCATTTTCATTTATTTTATTCAAAAATTCATCTTTTCTTCCATCATAAAGACCAAGTAAATATTTAAACTCACTGTGTAATTCATTTGGAACAAAAGGAAGAATATCATCTTCGATTTTTATGATTTCATATTCACTGATTATTTCAGCCAAATCATCTACACTATATTTAACTGGTGATATAATATCTCGTGTAAGTGCTTCTGGTAAATCATGGAAAAGTGAAGTGAAAAAGTTATTTTGTAATCTTTTCTCACCTGCTTTTATTTCAATAGAATAAAAGTATCCAAAAATTGCAACTGTTAACATATGCCCAAGTACAGAAGTTTCAGGGACTCTTGGTGTTTGCGCCCATCTTTTCTGAAATCGTAATCGACCACTTAAATCAATTACTTTTGCAAGTTTTTTATTTAAGGCAATTTTACGAACACCTATTAGCTCATAATAATCTTCAATCTCTTCTTCAACAGATTTTTTGACACTTTCAATATCAGATAAAAATTGTGATGTTTGATAAACAATGGAAAATTCCCACTTAGTTGCAAGATAAGAAGCGGCTTTTAATATAAATCGCTCTTTTTTATACATAGTTTCATCGTTTAAATAGTCTTCGAATTTTTTTAGAAAGTTACCATTATCTATTGGCTCTAGTGAGGATCTTAGTTTGTTTATGACCCATGCATTTATTTCTGGCGCTTTTTTTTGTAACGCTTTTCTAAATACATCAGGTCTAATGTCTGTAACAACAACTCTTCGTAAGAATTCAAAAATACCCGCTTCAATTAAATGTGTATAGTTTACATCTTTTTCCAGTTTTGCAATAAAGTATGCAATGATAAACTTATGTGCTTGTTTATCAAGTTCAACTAATTCAACCATTCTTGGATAATCATTCCAACGTTGGATGGAGGCTGATGTAAATATATATTCAATTATTTTGGGGTTTAACATTTTATTCCCTTTAGTTAGTTATTTTCTACAACTGCCTAGTTTGTTAATTTTTTCAACTCTTCCTGTGTGTCTTCCACCTTGGAAAGAAGCACTATTCCATGATTTTACAATTGCTTCGACCATTCCATATCCACTAACTCTCTCACCAATACAAATAACATTAGCGTCATTGTGTTCTCTTGCCATTTGAGCAGAGTATTCATTGTGGCAAAGTGCAGCTCTGATACCATCAAATTTGTTTGCAGCCATACTCATTCCAATGCCGCTACCACAAATTAAAATACCTTTGCTGTTTTCATCTTCTAAAACCTCTTGACATACTTTAGCCGCATAATCAGGATAATCAACTCGGTCTTTTGTATTTGGGCCTAAATCTACTACTTCATGACCTAAGTTCTCGAATAATTCTTTTACATAAGCTTTAATATCAATACCTGCATGATCTGCGCCAATAAAATATTTCATTAGTAGATTCCTTTTTCATGTTTTAATTTTTGGTTTTTATCTGTATCTTCTTCAATACTATTAACAGATCTAAAAACTCTGTCCCATCTTACTTCTTTGTTTTCATCCCATGAAAAATATATAAACCAAGGTTTCCCAACTATAAACTTGTACGGTACTGTTCCCCAAAATCTACTATCGTTTGAGTGATCTCTGTTATCACCCATCATAAAGTATTCGCCTTCAGGAACTTGAACGGGCATCATATCAAAAAGTTGATAGGGTGCAAGTCCATTTTTGATTACACTTGGATCTTGGTGGATACCTGGATGATCTTTTTTATATGGATCAACTATCCAAAGTTTGTTATCATATGAAATATATTCATCTTTTTTGTAATTTTTCTTGACGTATTCATTTCCTTCATTTGGGTGTAAAAGTAAATGTTTGTCTTTTAGAGCAACAATATCTCCCCCAACTGCAACATTTCTTTTTACGTAATGAATAGCATCATTTTTTGGATATCTAAATACAACGATGTCTCCACGTTTTGGCTTATCACCTTCAATTAAATGTCCATTGTCATTAAAATCTGGAAGTACTTTAATCTCAAGCCAAGGAATAGTTGGAGTAGGAATCCCATATGCAAATTTTTTAACAAATAACATATCTCCAATCAAAAGAGTATTTTTCATACTCCCACTTGGAATTACAAATGCTTGCGCAACAAAAAATATGATACTAAGAACTATAACAATAGTTCCCGTCCAGCTACTAGACCAATTATAAACTTTTTTTAACATAACAAGACCTAGTGAGCACGTTTATTTTTTTTTGCAGCTTTTAGTGTATTTTGTAAAAGCATAGCAATAGTCATAGGACCAACTCCACCTGGAACTGGTGTGATATGTGAACATTTTGGTGATACATTAACAAAGTCAACATCTCCAATTAGTTTTCCGTTATTTAATCGGTTAATACCAATGTCAATTACGATTGCACCTTCTTTTACCATATCTTCAGTAATAAGATTAATAACACCCGCACCAACACAGATAATATCGGCGTTTAAAGTGTGCCCTTTTAAATCTTTTGTTTTACTATTACATACTGTAACTGTGGCTTTTGCATTAACCATAAGTGAAGCCATTGGTTTTCCAACAATATCAGAAGCCCCAACAACACACACATTTTTTCCCATTACATCAATTTTATATTCTTTTAGTAATTCCATTACACCAAAAGGAGTTGCTGGTAAAAATGCATCAAGGTTTGATACCATTCTTCCTACGTTGTATGGATGGAATCCATCAACATCTTTAATTGGGTCAATTGCTTCAAGAATCAAAGTTGTATCTACGTGTTTTGGTAGTGGTAGTTGTACTAAAATTCCATCTAAGTTTGGGTTTTTGTTCATTCTGTCAATGATATCTAAAATTTCATCTTGAGGAATTGTTTCTGGCATTTCATGCACTACTGAATAGATTCCTGCTTTTTTACAAGATTTTGCTTTCATCCCAACGTAAACACCACTTGCTGCATCATCTCCAACTAAGATTACTGCTAGTCCTGGAGTTATATTTTCTTCTTTTTGAAGTTTTTCAACTTCAGTTTTAACTTCTGCTTTTATTTTATCTGATAGTGCTTTACCGTCAAGTATTATCATTGTTAATTAACCTTGTGTTATATTTAATATTAATTTTAGGTAGATATAATACCATAAAGAAAATGAAAATTTTATGATGGAGCTGTAGGGTTGATAAATAGGTTAGTATTTTTGTCTATTTTTTATATTGGGAGTTTTCTTAATGCCCAAATTATTGATAATTCTTTTATCACAAAAAAGGAATACGGCGCAATGCTGTACGAAAATCCAAGAGGGATTGGGTGTAACAAATGTCATGGCTCAAGAGGTCAAGGATTATTGATTGCAAAATATAAACAAAAGGATAAAAAGAGTAATAAAATACTTGAAAAAAGTATAATTGCTCCTGCTATTAATAAGGTGAGTTTTGAAGTTTTTAAAGATATATTAATGAGAAAAAAAAACAGATCTTTAACCATGCCAACATATTTTTTAACTGTTGATGAGTTAACATCAATACACTTTTATATTACAAATTTGGAGAAATAAATGAAAAATTTAGGGCAAGTGTGTTTTTTACTTTTAGTTGGTTTGTCAATTATTGGATGTGCTTCTAAACAATCAGTACAGATCAAACCTTATACCTCAGAATATGCAAAAGAAGCCATACCTAAAAGTATAAAATCTCTTTTAATACGTGATTTAAGAAAAAATAATGTAGTTGCAACCATTAGTGAAAATGGAAAAACAATTCATGAATATAGTTTAAACACAAATTTACGTTCATGGCTTAATGATGCATTGTTAAAGGACTTCTCAACTGCAAATATTACCACAAACAAAAATACAAATACCTCTTTGCAAATTAATATTATTGCATTAAATGCAAATTTTACAAAAGAAATAACAGATAAA
>ENA-ORXI01002325-ORXI01002325.1-sediment-metagenome-genome-assembly--contig:-NODE-2325-length-13742-cov-5.807391_pt1 | contig 13742 bp, 15 predicted proteins | sample MGYA00237861_ERZ511468 | MGnify/ENA primary metagenome ERZ511468 (study PRJEB26299, sample SAMN06266213) | sediment metagenome | isolation source: Hudson Canyon methane seep mesocosm | place... | reverse complement strand
TTTCACTGCAATGGATGGTGCTATCCATGGACACTCTCAATGTTGCATGGACGAGTAATTTGTTTGAGAAATATTGATGTAAAAAAAATCTTTGAGTTGATTGATAAATATGACGTCACACATTTTGGTGGAGCGCCAATTGTTTTAAATATGTTGGCTAATGCTCCTAAAGAACATCAAAAAAAATTAAAAAGAAAAATTCATGTATTAACTGCTGGAGCACCTCCCCCAAGCATTATATTTGAGAAAATGCAAAATTTAGGTTTTGATGTAATGCACGTCTATGGTTTAACAGAAACTTATGGACATATGCTGCAGTGTGCATGGAACGATGAATGGAACGATTTAGAACAAGATAAACAAAATGAAATCAAAGCAAGACAAGGAGTTATATATCCAAACACTGAAGCTGCTGTTGTCATGGATCCGGAAACAATGAATCCTGTTCCACATGATGGAAAAACTATGGGCGAAATAATGATAAGAGGAAATATTGTAATGAAGGGATATTACAAAGATAAAGAAGCAACAGAAAAATCAATGAAAGGTGGATGGTTTCATTCTGGTGACTTAGCTGTAACACATCCTAATGGATATATAAAAATACAAGATAGATCTAAAGATATTATCATTTCGGGTGGAGAAAATATTTCATCAATTGAAATTGAAAATACTATAGCAAAACATCCTTCAGTATCATTGGCTGCTGTTGTAGCTAAACCAGATGAAAAATGGGGTGAAGCACCATGTGCATTTGTAGAACTAATTGAGGGAAAAAAAGCATCAGAAGAAGAAATTATAAAATTTTGTAGAAAAACACTAGCAGGCTTTAAATTACCTAAAAAAGTGGTTTTTTCTGCATTACCTAAAACTTCAACAGGAAAAATTCAAAAATTTGAATTAAGAAAAAAGGCTAAGGAGCTCAACTGAATTTAGACGTTAACGAGAAGAACGTGTTTGTCTCAACAGGCGGCATGGACTTTGATAAAGAAAAGCCATCAATATTATTGATGCACGGCAGTGGACTTACACACATAGTTTGGTCTCTGCATGAGCAATTTTATGCTTCACAAGGATTTAATATTTTATCTGTAGATCTTCCAGGACATGGAAACTCAGAGGGTCCATCATTAAAATCAATTCAGGAAATTTCAGATTGGATAAAATCACTTATGAATAAGATTAATATTTCAAAAATCGGATTAGTAGGTCATTCACAGGGCTGTCTTGTTGGTATTGACTTTGCTTCAAGATATCCAAATTTAATAAGCAAATTAGTATTGGTAGCAGGATCTTACAAAATGCCTGTAAATCAAGATCTTATTGAATTAGCAGAAGCCGGCGATGAAAAGTCAATTTTATTAATGATGAAGTGGGGTTATGAAGGATCAAAGGCTTTTATTGGAGGCAATCCGGTAAAAAAAATTATTAATTCTTCAAGAGAAATAAGAGAGGTTTTAGCGGTAGACTTAAATGCTTGCAATAATTATAAGGATGGCGCTGAGTCACTAAAAAAAATTAATTGTCCAACTTTATGTATTTTTGGAGATTTAGATAAAATGGTACCAGTAAAAGCAGGGTTAAAAATGTCAGATCAAATTAATAATTCCGAAGCAAAAATTATTTCTAATTGCGGACACATGGTAATCTTTGAAAAAGCATTTGAAATGAGAAAATTAGTAAAAGAATTTATTTTGAAAAATAAAAAATGAAAAATTATTCAATAGCAAAATCAAGACGAATTCGAAGCACACCATATACTTCGAGAATAGAGAAACAAGGAGTAACCGCATATACTTCATATAATCATATGTTGTTGCCAGCAGCTTTTGGTTCTTTAGAAGATTCATACCATCACTTAAAGGAGCATGTGCAAGTTTGGGACGTTGCAGGTGAAAGACAAGTAGAAATTTCAGGCAAAGACTCTGCAGAATTGGTTCAGCTAATGACTTGTAGAGATTTATCAAAATCAAAAGACGGAAGATGCTATTATTGTCCAATTATTGATGATCAAGCAGGTTTAATTAATGATCCTGTAGTTTTAAGACATAATGAAAAAAAATGGTGGATATCAATAGCAGATTCTGACGTAATTCTTTTTGCAAAAGGATTAGCGATAGGAAATAAATTTGAAGTAAAAATAATTGAACCCAATGTAAACATTATGGCAGTTCAAGGACCAAAATCATTCAAATTGATGGAAAAAATTTTTGGAGAAGAAATTACTAAATTAAAGTTTTTTGGATTTGATTATTATGATTTTAAAGGAGTTAAGCATTTAATTGCGCAATCTGGATGGTCAAAACAAGGTGGTTATGAAATTTATGTAGAAAACACAAATTCAGGTTTAGAATTATACGATCATCTTTTTGAAATAGGCAAAGAATTTAATGTGCAACCTGGTTGTCCCAATCTTATAGAAAGAATTGAGAGTGGATTAATTTCTTATGGCAATGATGTTGATAATAATGATAACCCATTAGAGTGTGGTTTTGATAAATTTGTAAATTTAGATTCTGATGTAAAATTTTTAGGAAAAGAAAAACTAAAAAAAATTAAATTAGAAGGTATTTATAAAAAAATTATGGGCGTTCAAATCGACGTTAATAAAATAAACATGACAAGTTCCTTAGACTTAAAAGATGAAAAAAATAAAAAAATAGGTGAATTGAGATCTGCTTGTTATTCTCCTCATTTTAAAAAAGTTGTTGGTATAGCAATGATGTACAAGTCATTTTGGGAGAAGTCACAATCCTTTAAAATTGAGATAAACGGCGATACTTTTAATGGAAAAGTTTGCGATTTGCCACTCATCTAGTTATAAATAATAAAAAACTATCGAATATCAAAATGAATATTGCAATTGTAGGAGCAACAGGGAATGTTGGTAGAAGACTCATAGAAGTCTTAGAAAAAAAACAGTTTCCTATTGATAAATTATTTCTAATAGCTTCATCAAAAAGTGTTGGTAAAAAAATTAATTTTAAAGGAAAAGAACATTCCATCCAGGACTTAGAAAGCTTTGATTTTTCAAGTGTAAAAATAGCTTTTTTTTCAGCTGGGAGCTCTATAGCAGAAAAATGGGCACCAATTGCAGCTAAAAAAACAATTGTTTTTGATAATTCTAAATTTTTTAGAATGGATCCAGATGTGCCTCTTATTGTACCAGAAGTAAATTCTAAAGATTTAAAAAACTATAAAAAAAAAAATATTATTGCTAATGCTAATTGTTCAGTAATACCGCTAGTTGTTGCCTTAAAACCTTTGCATGATTTATATGAAATTAAAAGAATTGTTGCCTCAACTTATCAATCTGTTTCTGGTGCAGGTAAAGAACCTATGGATGAATTATTATCTCAGACAAAAGATTTTTTTGATGGCAAAAAATTAAATTCTAAATTTTTTACAAAACAAATTGCTTTTAACGCAATTCCTCACATTGATAGCTTTTTAGAAGATGGATACACAAAAGAAGAACAAAAAATGCATGATGAAGTAAAAAAAATTTTAGATAATAAAATTAAAATTACTTCTACATCAGTTAGAATACCAGTTTTAGTTTCACATGCAGTCAGTGTTAATGTTGAATTTAATAAAAAATATAAACTAAATGAAATTCGATCAGTTTTAAATACTTCACCAGGATGCAAAGTATTGGACGAGCATAAAGATGGAGGTTATATAACACCAGTTGAAGCCGAAAATAAGTTTGAAACTTTTATATCTAGAATAAGAGAAGATCAGTCACAACCCAATTCAATCAATTTATGGATTGTTTCTGATAATTTGCTTAAAGGTGCGGCTCTTAACGCAGTGGAAATAGCTGAAACATTAATTAAAAACATTTAATATGAATAAAGAAAATCCTTTATCGCCTCATATTCAAATTTATAGTTGGAATATTTCTTCCTTAATCTCTATTTCGCATAGAGTTGTGGGTGTAGTAAACATTGTAATATTAACTTTGATTTGCTTATGGATAGCTTTATTATTACTGGGTGAAGCAAATTATGAATACATAAAATTTTTTCTTCAATCTTTTTTTGGTAAGTTTCTAATTGTTGGTATAATTTGGTCTTTTACTTTTCAGATATTAAGCGAAATCAGACATTTGTTTTGGGACTTTGGTTATGGATTTGAATTAAAAACTTCAAAAATTTCAGGTCTAATTGTTATTTTTGGATCATTTATTTTAACGATATTAATCTATCTATTTGGAAAAGGAATTTTTTAACATGATTAATGCAACTAAAAAATGGATATTTCTTAAAGCAAGTTCGATAGTTCTTGTTCCACTAATGGCATGGTTTGTTATTAATTTGGTATCAATTTATGACAAAGATTACGTTGATATAGTAAACTTTTTTTCTACTCAACCATCAAAATTTTTAACTTCTTTATTAATGATTGTAGCTTTCTTTTATTCATCATTAAGCATTAGTGAAATTTTTGAAGATTATATTCATGATGAAAAAATAAAAAATTTTGCAAACAAAACACTCAATATCTTTGCTATAATCATTCCTTTATTTGCAATTGTAATAATATTTAATTTAACCTTATGAGTTCTTATAAAATTATTGATCACGAATATGATGTAGTAGTGCTTGGAGCAGGAGGTTCTGGTTTAAGAGCTGCTGTTGGCTTAAGTGAAGCTGGTTTAAAAACAGCATGTATTTCAAAAGTATTTCCAACAAGAAGTCATACTTCTGCTGCGCAAGGAGGCATATCAGCTGCTCTTGGTAATATGGGTGAGGATGACTGGCGTTGGCATATGTATGATACTGTTAAAGGCGCAGATTGGCTTGGTGATCAGGATTGCATTGAATATTTATGTAAAGAGGCTCCAAGGGCAGTTATAGAACTAGAAAAATATGGAGTTCCTTTTAGCAGAACTGAAGATGGAAAAATCTATCAAAGAGCTTTTGGTGGAATGACAAAAAATTATGGCAATGAACCAATCCAGAGAACTTGTGCGGCCGCAGATAGAACTGGTCATGCAATACTTCATACTCTTTATGGTCAAGCTCTAAAACATAATACAGAATTTTTTATCGAATATTTTGCATTAGATTTATTAATGAAAGATGGAGCATGTAAAGGTCTTATTGCATGGAATTTAGAAGATGGGACCATCCATAGATTTAGATCTCATATAACAATAATTGCAACTGGTGGATATGGAAAAATTTATTATTCAGCAACTTCAGCACATACTTGTACAGGCGATGGTAATGCTATGATTTTAAGAGCCGGACTTCCATTGCAAGACATGGAGTTTGTTCAATTTCATCCAACTGGAATTTATGGTCATGGCACATTAATTTCAGAAGGAGTTAGAGGAGAAGGTGGGTATTTAGTTAATTCAAAAGGCGAAAGATTTATGGAGCGCTATGCACCTCAAGCAAAAGATTTAGCTTCAAGAGATGTTGTAAGCAGATCTATTGCTATTGAAATAAAAGAAGGAAGAGGTGTTGGAAAAGAACAAGATCATGTTCATCTGCATTTGAGTCATTTAGATCCAAAAATAATTGAAGAAAGACTACCTGGAATTTCTGAGTCCTCAAAATTATTTGCTAATGTAGATGTAACAAAAGAACCAATACCTGTTGTACCAACAGTTCATTATAACATGGGAGGTATTCCAACTAATTATAAAGCTGAAGTTTTAATGGGTAACGAGTCAGAAAAAACTGTTCCAGGGTTAATGGCAATTGGTGAAGCAGCATGTGTTTCAGTCCATGGAGCTAATAGACTAGGCTCTAATTCACTGATTGATCTAGTAGTATTTGGAAGAGCAGCTGCCAAAAGAGCAGCTGAAATTGTAAAGCCTGGAACACCTCATGAGAAAATTTCTAATTCAGAAACAGATAAGTGCTTAGATAGATTTGATAAACTAAGAAATGGAAATGGCACTAACAGAACAGCAGATTTAAGATTAGCTATGCAAAAAACTATGCAATCAAAATGTGCAGTATTTAGAACTGAAGAAACTTTAAAGCAAGGAGTGGATGAAATTAGAAAACCATTCGATGGAATGGATTCAATATCAGTTAAAGATAAATCGCTTATATTTAATACCGATTTAGTTGAAACCTTAGAATTCGATAACTTAATAAGACAAGCAATTACAACAATGGACTCAGCATATCTTAGAAAAGAAAGTAGAGGAGCGCATGCAAGAGATGATTTTCCAAAAAGAGATGATGAAAAATTTATGCAACATACGCTTTCATGGTGTAATGGCAAAGAGACTAAGATTGACTATAGACCTGTTAATAAGTCAACATTAACTAGTGATGTGCAGTATTTTCCACCACAAGAAAGAGTATATTGATGGTTCAAATTAATTTACCTAAAAATTCAAAAGTTCAAAAAGGACAATACTATAAAGATAAAACTGGTTCAAAAAATATAAGAAAAGTAAATGTTTATAGATGGGATCCTTCAACAGGAGAAAACCCAAGAATGGATACTTACGAAGTAGATATGGATAATTGTCCTTCCAAAGTATTAGATATTTTAAATAAAATTAAAAATGAAATTGACTCATCTTTGGCTTATCGGAGATCTTGTACTCATGGAGTATGTGGTTCATGTGCAATGAATATGGATGGCAAAAATGGATTAGCATGCACCAAATCTCATGCTGAAATTGATGGAGATATAAATATTTATCCTTTGCCTCATTTAAAAGTTAAAAAAGATTTAATTGGTGATTTAAGTACTTTATATAAACAATATGAGTCGATAGAGCCTTGGTTAAAAACAAATAGAAAAACCGAAAGTACAGAAATTCTTCAATCAAGAGAAGATAGATCTAAGTTAGATGGTGCATATGAATGTATAATGTGTGCATGTTGCTCAACGGCATGTCCAAGCTATTGGTGGAGTGGCGAAAAATTTCTGGGCCCAGCAGTACTACTTCAAGCTTATAGATGGATTATTGATAGTAGAGACGACGAAAGAAAAGAAAGGTTAAAAAAAGTTGCTGATGAATTAAAACTTTATAGGTGCCACACTATTATGAATTGCACAAACGCATGTCCAAAAGGCTTGAATCCAGCAAAAGCTATTGCTGAAATAAAGAAAATGCTTGCAACAGGCTAATTACTTAATTAAATAATTTTACCTATGAATTTAATTCAACATTTTGTAAATGGCAAAATTGCGCCAGGTAAATCTGAAAGATCTGGTAAAATATTTAATCCTGCAACTGGAGATCAGGAGTCTGAAGTAAAATTAGGATCAAAATTAGATCTAGATAACGCCGTACAAATTGCAAAAAAAGCCTTTGAAACTTGGTCATTAAAACCACCAATTCAAAGAGCAAGAATAATGTTTAAATTTAAAGAATTAATAGAAAAAAATTATGATGAATTAACTAAAATGATTGTTTCTGAACATGGCAAAGTTTATGAAGATGCAAAAGGTTCACTCTCAAGAGGGTTAGAAGTTGTAGAGTTTGCATGCGGTATTCCACAAGTTTTAAAAGGTGAATTTACTGAAAATGTTGGAACAGATATTGATAGTTGGTCAATAAGACAACCTCTTGGAGTTTGTGCAGGCATAACACCGTTTAATTTTCCTGCGATGGTTCCCATGTGGATGTTTCCAATGGCAATTGCGTGTGGAAATACTTTTATATTAAAACCTTCTGAAAAAGATCCTTCTTGTTCAATTAGACTGGCAGAATTATTAAAAGAAGCAGGATTACCAGATGGTGTATTTAATATTATTAATGGAGACAAAGAGGTGGTTGATGCGATTTTAGTAAATAAGGATATTAAAGCTGTAAGTTTTGTAGGCTCAACTCCGATTGCAAAATACATATATGAAAATGCAGCTAAAAATGAAAAAAGAGTACAGGCTCTTGGTGGAGCAAAAAATCATTGTGTTGTGATGCCAGATTGTGATTTAGATCAAGCTGTAAATGGTTTAATGGGAGCCGCATATGGATCTGCGGGTGAGAGATGCATGGCTCAATCAGTGGCTGTCGCCGTAGGCGATATTGGTGATAGTTTAGTAGGCAAATTAAGCAAAAAAGTTGAAGCTTTAAAAATTGGACCAGGTATGGATAAAACATCAGAAATGGGTCCATTAGTTACAAAAGAACATTTGGATAAAGTGAAAGGTTATGTTGATCTTGGAGTAAAAGAAGGAGCAAAACTAGTGGTTGATGGAAGAAATTTAAAATTACAAGGATATGAAAAAGGCTTCTATATTGGAGGATGTTTATTTGATGATGTTACAAAAGATATGCGAATTTATAAAGAGGAAATTTTTGGGCCAGTACTTTCAGTTGTAAGAGCAAAAAATTTTGAAGAAGCTACACAATTAGTTAATGATCACGAATTTGGAAATGGGACAAGTATTTATACCAGAGATGGTAATGTTGGTAGAACATTTGCTAGTAAAATTAAAGTTGGAATGGTTGGAATAAATATCCCTATACCAGTACCGGTGGCTTTTCATAGTTTTGGAGGCTGGAAAAGATCTTTATTTGGAGATCAACATATGCATGGAGTAGAAGGGGTAAGATTTTATACTAAACTTAAAACAATAACTTCAAGATGGCCTTCTGGTATTAGATCAGATTCTGAATTTATAATGCCAACAATGAAATAACTGTGAAAAAAATATCATTAATAGGAGCTGGGCAAATAGGCGGGACATTAGCTCACTTAATTGGAATAAAAGAACTAGCAAATGAAGTTGTATTATTTGACGTAGCAAGTGGAATTGCAAAAGGTAAAGCTTTAGATATTGCTCAATCATCTTCAGTAGATGGTTTTGATGTAAAATTTTCTGGAACAGATAATTATGAGGATATTAAGAACTCAGATGTAATTATTGTGACAGCAGGAGTTCCAAGAAAACCTGGAATGAGTAGAGATGATTTATTGGGTATAAATTTAAAAATTATCAAACAAGTAGCAGAAGGAATTAAACAGCATGCTCCTAATGCTTTTGTTATATGCATCACTAATCCACTAGATGTAATGGTAATGGCTTTTCAAAAGTATTCAAATTTACCCTCAAATAAAGTTGTTGGTATGGCTGGAATTTTAGATAGTTCAAGATTTAAATTATTTTTATCATTAGAATTAAATGTTCCTGTAAAAGAGATAGAAGCAATGGTTATGGGTGGTCATGGAGATACTATGGTTCCACTACCAAGATTTACAAAAGTTAGTGGAAAACCATTGTTAGAATTAGTTAAAGAAGGAAAATTATCAAATGATAGATTAGAGAATATTAATCAAAGAACAAGAGATGGTGGCGCAGAGATAGTTAAATTTTTAGAAAAAGGTTCTGCATTTTATGCTCCTGCCGCCTCAGGTGTTGAGATGGCTTCAGCTTATTTAAATGATAGAAAAAAAACACTTCCGTGCGCAGCATATCTTAGTGGAGAATATGGAATTAAAGGTATTTATGCTGGAGTACCAGTAATAATAGGTAAAAATGGTGTAGAAAAAATAGAAGAAATTAATTTAGATGATAATGAAAAAAAAGAATTTATGAACTCGATTGATTCAGTAAAAAAATTATGGAAAGCAGCATCAAGTCTAGATCCAAGTCTTTCTAAATAATGAATATTCATGAGCATCAAGCAAAGCAAATTTTAAAAAAATATGGCGTACCTGTACCAGAGGGAATTTTTGCTTTAACAGTTGATGGGTTAATTGAAAAAGCAAAATCATTAAAAACTGAAAAATTTGTTTTAAAAGCACAAATCCATGCTGGAGGAAGAGGTAAGGCAGGGGGTGTTAAAATTTTAAATAATATTGATGAATTAACTAAAGCATCTAGGGAATTATTAGGTAAGAAACTAATAACACCTCAAACTGGACCAGAAGGAAGAGAAGTGAAAAGATTATATGTTGAAGTGTCTTCTAATATTGATAAAGAGTTTTATTTATCATGTTTAGTTGATAGAGCTAGTTCGAAAATTGCATTTATATCTAGTGATCAAGGTGGAATAGATATTGAAGAAGTTGCAAGCAAAACACCAGAAAAAATTATAACAACAAAAATTGATATTAGTGACAACATATTGGATAGCGATTGTGAAAAAATAATTGAAATTTTTAGTTTAAAAAACGATGCTAAAAACCAAGCAATATCATTAATTAAATCAATATATAAAATGTTTATTAGCACTGATGCCAGCATGGTAGAGGTAAATCCTTTAATCTTGACAAAGGAAGAAAAAATAATTTGTTTAGATGCCAAAGTTAATTTTGATGATAATGCTTTATTTAAACATCCAGATATTGTTGATTTAAGAGATTTAAATGAGGAAGATCCAACAGAGATTGAAGCTAGCAAACATGATTTATCATATATTAAATTAGATGGCAGTATTGGCTGTATGGTAAATGGTGCAGGATTGGCAATGGCTACAATGGATATAATAAAATTATATGGAAAAGAACCTGCTAATTTTTTAGATGTTGGAGGGGGAGCGTCAAAAGAAAAAGTTTCTGCTGCTCTTAAAATAATTCTTTTGGATAAAAATGTTAAAGGAATTTTAATAAATATTTTTGGTGGAATAATGAGATGTGACGTACTTGCTCAAGGTGTTGTGGATGCTGCAAAAGAAATAAATATCAGTGTACCACTAGTTGTAAGATTGGCAGGTACTAATTTTAAAGAGGGAAAAGAAATATTAGATAACTCAGGATTAAAATTAATTTCAGCTGAAAATTTAGGCGACGCTGCAAAAAAAATAGTTAAGGCTATAAAATAATATGTCAGTTCTTATAAATAAAGATACAAAAGTGATTTGTCAGGGTTTTACGGGATCACATGGAACATTTCATTCAGAACAAGCAATAAAGTATGGAACTAATTTAGTTGGAGGAGTTACTCCAAAAAAAGGAGGTCAAAAACATCTAGAGAGACCAGTTTTTAATACTGTTATAGAAGCAAAGAATGAAACAGGAGCTAATGCAACAATGATTTATGTTCCAGCAAAATTTGCTGCATCAGCAATAATTGAAGCTATAGACTCATCAATAGAGTTAGCTGTTTGTATCACAGAGGGAATACCAGTTCAGGATATGTTAAGAGTTAGGAAAAAGTTAAATGGATCAAAAACCAGGTTAATAGGACCTAATTGCCCAGGCATAATTACACCAGATGAATGCAAAATTGGGATCATGCCAGGAAATATTCATAAAAGAGGATCGGTAGGAATTGTTTCCAGGTCAGGAACTTTAACATATGAGGCAGTAGCACAAACTACAGAAAATGGTTTAGGCCAATCTACATGCATAGGTATTGGAGGAGATCCAATAAATGGTACAAATTTTATTGACTGTTTAGATTTGTTTTTAAATGATGAAGAAACAAAGTCTATATTAATGATTGGAGAAATTGGAGGAACTGCAGAAGAAGAAGCAGCGGAATTTGTAAAAAATCATAAAATCAAAAAACCATTAGTTGGTTTTATTGCAGGAATAACGGCACCTCCAGGAAGAAGGATGGGGCATGCGGGAGCAATTATTTCTGGAGGAAAAGGCGGAGCAAAGGATAAAATTAAAAAAATGGAAGAATGTGGCATAACTATAGCCCAATCTCCTTCTGAAATAGGAAAAACCTTATTAAATAAATTGTCTAATTGAAAAATACTTTTCTAATATTATACTGGTAATATTAATGTCTTCTTCAAAAAATCTTGATAGTAAGAAAACTTCTTTTCTTAATAAATCAAATAGTGCTTTTATAGAGCAAATGTATCTTAAATTTATAAGCAATGATTCTGATTTACCTCAGAGCTGGAAAGATTATTTTACAGATTTAGATGAAGAATTAAATTTAGTCGTAAAAGAAATTAACGGACCTTCTTGGCAAAGAACTAAAAAAATCGATGTAAATACATTTTTAGAAAAGTATCAGAATATATGACCACTGCATTTACTTTGGCGCCAAGTTCAGAATATTTTACTACTAAACGCTTCAATGATTTGAATGTTGGCTTGTTTTTCATGAGAAAACCTTATTGGCATCTCACAAATGCCGTAATATTCAACGGAGGAGACTGTACTTCACAATATACTGACGATTTTAATAATCGCTTCCCAGGGGGTATCCGAAATTATGATCAACCTGGTGCACCTGGCGGCTGGGTCCAGTTTGTAGAAGATCCCGGCCTAATGAAAACAACTGATGATGATACGGATATTTCGAAGCCCCTTGCAAGTAATGAGTTTCGCAATAAGATACTTCGAGATGCAAAGACTATTCAAGAAAAAATTGGGAAAAATTATTAAAAGAACAAGAAAAAAAAGTAATTGAACAAATGAAACAATTAATTAAATCTGATAAAACATTATCAAAAAAGTTTGAAAATATAAAAACAATAAAAGGAATTGGAGATTTATCATCTATTGCATTAGTACATCTTTTTATAACGTATCCCCAAACAAATAGACAACAACTGACTGCACTAATTGGTTTAGATTCAATTGAACAAACCTCAGGAACTTCAATAAATAGGAAATCAAAAATATCAAAAAAAGGAAGTGCAATTTACAGATCTATATTATTTATGCCCGTACTTTGTGCAATAAGAACAAATCCATATATGAAATCATTTTATGATAGATTAAAAGAAAATGGAAAGCATTCAACCTTAGCACAAATTGCTGTTATGAAAAAAATGATTTTAATTGCACATTCACTTTATAAAAATAACAAAAAATTTGATAATACTCTTTATGAAAAAAGAGTATCATGGAATGAAGAAACTATTGAAAATATTGCTTAATTTAAGTTGTTTTTAACGTGGCAACTGGGGTGTAGATTAGGAGAAATAAGTATGTCAAGAATTATCATTTTACATTCAACCGCTCAACAGTACTACTTAGTATTTCTAGCATTTGCTTTATATCTACTGGTTTATAAATAATACCTGCTACATTAGCTGTATTGATTTGATTTGTATATTTTGATTCTGTATGGGCTGTCATTATAATAATTTCTTGATAAGGATTAATGTTATAAATATTACCTATCAACTCCAATCCATTCATATTTGGCATTGAAATATCTGTTATTACAATATCATATTTACTATGAGAATATTTATCTAATCCATCTTTTCCATCAACAGCGATTTCGACACGTTGGAACAGTTTACTTAAAAAATTAGCAGTAGAAATACGAAGAGCTTCTTCATCTTCAACATAAAGGACTGCCATATTCTTTGCTTTATCTTTTAACAATTGTACAATTGTTTCTGCGTTATATTCCCTCATACTTTATTCACTTTCTATTCATTTTTTAACAATTTAACAGTAAAACAAGCACCATCATTTTTGTTGTAAGCTTCAATGTTACCATTTAGATGTTTTTCAATTATCATCTTACTCATATACAGTCCTAATCCTGTTCCTGATTTCTCATCTTTTGTTGAAAAATATGGGTCAAATACCTTTGGCAATATATCAACATCTATACCACCTCCATTATCACAAATTTCAATATTTATATATTCTTCATCGTCATATACTCTGATAGTTATTAAGGCATTATCTAATTTTTTAGCTATTAATACATCTTTTGAATTAGTGATGATATTAACAAATACCTGCATTAACTCCCGTGGATAAGCTTTGACTTTTGTGTCTGTCTCAAAAGAGGTTGTAAGTTCTATATTATTGTTTTTAAGACTCTCCTTTACAATAGATAGTGTACTAGTTATTGTATCTCTTATATTTACTTCTGAAATAACC
>ENA-ORXI01002324-ORXI01002324.1-sediment-metagenome-genome-assembly--contig:-NODE-2324-length-13745-cov-4.588747_pt1 | contig 13745 bp, 17 predicted proteins | sample MGYA00237861_ERZ511468 | MGnify/ENA primary metagenome ERZ511468 (study PRJEB26299, sample SAMN06266213) | sediment metagenome | isolation source: Hudson Canyon methane seep mesocosm | place... | reverse complement strand
ATAGAGGGTTTAATGAAGAGGAAAAAGCCAAATTTGCAAACAAAATATCTGACTTTTGTAATTCTATTGAAGCAATTAGTAAAATAATTACCGAAGATGGCAAACAAAAAGTTGCAGTTTATGTTGTATTAGACAATAAAGAAAACATAAATCAACAAGCAATGTTTGATGCAATTGATGCAGTATCAGAAAAACATGAAAAAACATCCAGGTTTTTACTGAAAACATTTTAAAAAAATGAAAACCATCTAATTTCCAAAATTATGCCTATGCGTTAAACCCCCCCTTGAAAAAAGGCCATTTAGGCACATGATGAAATTTTTGAAAAGGGGTATTTTGGTAGGGGGTTGAGCACTTATGCCTAGATACAAAAGGCAACGGTAATTCCACCAAGGTAACCCAGCAAAAGAAGGGTGATCTTTCATAGCTAGTCGTAAAAGCTAACCCCCCAAAAATTAGTGAAATTTATCTAAATAATACTAAAAAAATTAGAGAGTTTTCCGTAAAAAACTGGAGTCAAAAACAAAAAAATCTAACAAAGAAACGTAACAGAAAGAACAATGTTGAAAAAGAAGACGTAAAACCTATGAAATAACCCCCCTATTTGGATTCAATTTTCAATAAACAATGAATAAAAAATAAAAAATTAGCGATGTTAGAAATTACGTTGCAACTATATATCAAAAAAAGATGTAAATTTTATGGCACGTATGGGTCTAGTAATAGTAATTGGAGCAATAATTGGTTCAATGGTACTTGCAAATTATGTCTACACGCAATATCAAACAAATTTCATTGAAATGGATGCGGGTGAAACAGTTACTGTAGGGCCTGTTGAATATGTAGTTACATTTGAAGGAACACATGAAGGTAGTAAAGAAATGCCACCTGAAAACACATTTGTAAAAATTGGAATTACTGCAAAAAATACGGGTAATGAAAAAACAATGCTATCAGGGGGGCAATTTTACTTAATTGATGGAAAAGATCAAAAACATAAAGCAGTTTTTGGTGAATTTACATCAAAAGATCTATGGTTAGAATGGTTAGAACCAAACAAACCAATTGAAGTTACAACTCAATTTGATATTCCATTTGATGAAGATGTAAACTACAAAATTATCATCAGACCCACAAAAGAACAAGCCACAGTAGATACTGCATCAATTTGTTTAACAAATTGTTGATCGATAAATTATAAAAAACAAAAAAAGTGTCAAATTTTATTATAGCAAGCGTAGTATTGTATGACGTTTACCACATAAGACACACCATTTTTGAAAAAAGCCATGGCAGTATCTAAAGCCAAAAGAGCAGCAGCAGCAAAAAAAGCAGCAGCAACTCGAAAGAGAAATGCAGCAGCAAAAGCAGCAGCAGCACTAAAGGCAGCAGCAAGTCGTAAGAGAAGGGCAGCAGCAACTCGAAGGAAAAATGCAGGAAAGAAAGCAGCTCCAAAGAGAAAAGCAGCAAAACGCAAAGCCGCTCCAAAACGAAAGGCAGCTAAGAGAAAAGCAGCTCCAAAGAGAAAAGCAGCAAAACGCAAAGCAGCTCCAAAGAGAAAATCTGCAGCAAAAAAAGCAGCTCCAAAGAGAAAGGCAGCTAAAAGGAAAGCAGCACCTAAACGTAAGGCTGCTTCCAAACGCAAAGCCGCTCCAAAGAGAAAGGCAGCTAAACGTAAACGTTAAGCTGCCTATGCACCTTTTTTCTAATCTACCATACTAAGTTTAACATATTTCTAAATTCGAATTTAGAAATATAGTTAATCTTTACCCGTAAGTTAGTCATTCATTTTCAATTCAGGCAAAACAAAAACTTTGTGGGGTTTAATTTTTAAAATAATTCTTTTCTCATCATCACGTTTAAACGGATAATGGCTACGGCCCATGTATTGTTGAGTCAATTTATCAGCATGATGATATTCAATATCAGAAATTATTTCCACCACAGTTCCACGAATAGTTGTCATATCAAGAGGATTATCATTAGAAGTAACAGAAACAGCTACACGGGGATCACGTAAAATATTTTTATGTTTTATTCTACCTTCTGCAGTATTTACTAAAATGAATCCATCTTGATAATTTGCCCATACTGGAGATAGTTGAGGTGAGCCATCTTTCATAAGAGTTGCAATAAAAACAAGATTTTTTGCTGAAAATAATTTTATTACTTTATCATTAATCAATTTTACATTCACCACGTTTTAAAAATAATAAATTTTTGAAATAGTGTTTTAATTGTATTTTTACCACATTTTTCACTTATTTTGATTCAAAATAACAATTACTAATTGATCGCAATAAAGAAAAATCAATACAAAAAATTAATTATTTTGTATGAGATTTTTCAAGAACGTTAGTCATTGCCCTATTCATAATCTCCATTACCAGGTATTGAGAATATTCTGTAGATTTTTTACCCTTTGATTTACTAGTTTTAGGTCCTAATGCTTTGAGAATTTTTTCAATTTTTATGGATGTGTGATCAATGATTTTTGAATATGTGGAATCAAAGTTTTCAGGAGTTTGAAAATCCAATAGTTTTGTTGAAGTACTATAGAATTTAGTTATAGCACCTCTAGATTCTTCAATTCTTGCAATCTCAATCAATCCAGAATTTTTCAAAATTTCTAAATGATGTCTAACCGTAGTTAGTGCTTTTTTGAAACCATGCTTCTTCAATGAAGTAGAAATTTGATCAGCTGATAGTGATTGATGATATAGAATTTCAACAATTTTTGCACGTGCAGGGTCTTCAATTGCACGAGCGTGTCCAATACTCGTAGTAACGGTACGATTTACCTTAATTTCCTTTTCTAATAATGTAGACATACAAGACTTGATTTCAATCTGATCTAAAAGATCCTTGTATCATATTTTTTTGTCTAATCGCATCAATTTTTGTTTACTTTAATAAACATTGTACCAGTATCAAAAAAAGACATCATGCTACAAGAAAAGTTGTATTGCATCTAATAATTATAATAGCAATACAATGACAATAGTATCGGTTCATATATTTTTGTAAGGGTAGAATAAATATTGTAGTGGTTAAAAAAATATCAAAAAAGCATATTTTCAAAAGATATGTTGTCAAATACACCATATGGGGATTAATTTATGATAATATGAAAAGTAATATTCGAGTTGAGAGTTAACTAAAGGTCAGTACTGAGTAAAGTAGATTCTAAATCGACAGTCCAGTTAATTTCTCATACGCAATGATGTATCGTTGAGTAATTGTTTGAATTATTTCACATGGAATTTCAGGTGCAACAGGTTCCTTTCCGTTATTTCGGTCATCCTCAAATTGTTTTTGATAACCATTAGCAGTTAACCAATCACGTAGAATTTGTTTGTCGTATGATTCTTGAATTTTTCCAATCTCAAAGGTATCTTTTGGCCATAACCTATATTCATCAGGACCAATTGAATCACCTAAAACAATCTTACCATCTAAAATACCAAATTCCAATTTTAAATCAGCTAAAATAAAACCAGCAGTATCAGCTACAGTAGCCATTTGATTATAGATATCAATGGATGTTTTCTCTAACCAAGAGTATTGTTGTTCAGAAACTAAATTCATTTCTAGTGCTTTTGTTTTGTCAACAGGAATGTCATGTTCAGACTTTGTAGTAGGATCAAACAATGGCTGTGTTAATTTTGCAGCCATAGTAGTATCAGTATTTTCAGGTAATTGTATAGAACCATTTTTCCATCTGCCAATTAAACTTCCATAAAAATAACCTCGAACTACACATTCCATTGGAATCATAGTCATTTTTTTAACTGAAATTTCAGTTTCAGATTCACGTTTTATGAAATGATTTGAGACATCTAGTTTATTGAACCAAAATTCAGCAAAATGGCATAAAACTTGACCTTTTTTTGGAATATCCTGACTGAATTTCACATCATAAGCAGATACTCTGTCAGAGAATTTGAAAAGTAATGAATTCTCATCTTTCTCATAGAGATCCTTTACCTTCCCACTAGTCAGAAATTTCAATTAATTATGTTGAAATTTAATAGAATTTAACTGATAGGAAAAAGAATAAAAAATAATATTTATTTTATATCTATTCCATTCCAAAATGCAACCATACCCTTGATCTTATTTGCAGCATCATTAGGTTCTGCATAATACCATGCACAATCTTTGTTGGTTTTACCATCTACTGTAACTGAATAGTAGTTGGCTTTTCCTTTCCAACCACATACTGTAGTTAATTCAGTCTTTGTAAAGAATTCGGACTTTATTGAATCAAATGGAAAATAATGATTTCCTTCAACAATTTCAGTATTGTCACTTTCAGCGATTACTACATCATTCCAAATTGCTTTCATAATTACAATACAAAATATACCATATTTAATCAAATCTTAATTGATTAAATGATTTTAGATTTTTGCTTTAACTTGCTCACGTTTTGTAAAGTCGGGTTTTATTCCAAGCGAATCATAATTTCCAGATGAACATGTAAAGCACATAGAATCCTTTGGCATTCCTACTGCATCAGCAAGATTTTCAGCATCATTATATCCCAAAAAATCAACTCCGATACTTTTCCTAACCATTTCAGTAATCTCATCAGTACTCATATCTTTACCATCAGTATATGTTGCCAATTCTTCTTGGGATGGAAAATCAATTCCAGCATAACAAGGGTAATTAATTTGAGGATAAGTAATCAACATACTAATTTTTTTGGCACCAGCACGACGTAGTGCTTTGATTATAGCTTTAGAACTAGTACCTCGAACTAAACTGTCGTCAATAACTACAACATGTTTGTCACGAATTATTTCACTAATTGGAATAATCCATCTATTAATTTCAACTCTATCACTTTGATGAGGTTCAATGAAACTTCTCAATGGGCCTTTCTTACTGTATCTATCTTTGAGTAGTCCTTCATCAAAAGATACTCCTAATTCTTGAGCATAACCTAAAGCAGCAGGTCTTGCAGAATCAGGCACAGGTATTACTAAATCAGCATCATTAATGGGAAATTTCTTTGCCATAAATCGCCCAATATTTTTCCTTGAAACGTAAATGTTGTGTCCTTCCATGTTACTTGATGGATGTGCAAAATATGTGAATTCAAATGAGCAATGTGCTCTAGATTTATCATCTGAAAATTTTTCAGTTTCAATTCCATTTTTGCTTAATTTAATTAATTCACCTGGAACTACATCTCTTTGAAGAGTAGCACCAACTGCAGTAACAGCAGCAGACTCAGAAGTTACAATGTAAGTATCATCAGATTCTTTATGTCCTAAAACCATTGGACGAAAGCCCTTTGGGTCTCGTGCAGCATACACAGAATTATCATCAGAAATAAAAGTAAAGCAGTATGATCCAACCATCTCATTTTTTAAAATTGAAAGCGCTTTTCCCATTTCACCATTTTCAGAAATTAATGAAACTAATCTTTGTGCAGCAACTAAAGTATCACTTGCATTTTGAGGAGTAAAAGAACATCCACCAACTAAATTAGATAATTCTTGAGCATTAGCAATTGTTCCATTATGTGCAATACAAAGATCTTTTACTTTGAGAGGTTGTGCATTTTCTAATGTACTAGTTCCCATTGTTGAATATCTCACATGTCCTATAACACAAGGGGAGGAATATTCTTGTGCAATTTTTTTAAATTCTGATGATGAATGTGAAACTAGTCCTATTTTCTTAAATGGAGTTTTATTTGGAACTGCAAATCCCCAAGCTTCTTGACCTCTATGTTGTAAAGCACGTAATGCATCAAAAACCATTGGAACAACATTCTTTCCAGAAAGACTGTAAATTCCCACAACACCACAATTTTCTTTTACTTTAGGCATGCATTACCATCTCCTTTAACGAATTTAACCAAGTTTTTTGTGCCTTATCAACGCTTAGATCAAGGATAGGTTTAGAATCAGCAGTAAATTGTATTGACTCTCCACCAAATTCACCAATAGTTTTGAATGAGACATTATGTTTTTTTAATAATTCTTCTAAATTTTGAAGATTTTTCTTCTCAAAAGTTACTAAATATCTAGAATGGCTTTCAGAAAATAAAATTTTGTCATTATCTAATTTATCACCAGGGACATTTTCCAAAGACACAGTACAACCAATTAGATTGGTCATACAAAGTTCAGAAACTGCTACTGCCAATCCACCTTTTGAACAATCATGTGCAGATTTAATTAATTCAGTTTTAATAATTTCCAATACAGCATTCATATTTTTCTTAGAGTCTGAAAAATCAACAACAGGACATTTACCTCCAATGAATTTATGAATATATTCAGAATATTCAGAACCACCCAACTCATCTTTAGTATTACCAATCAGGATTAAACAATCACCAGAATTAATTTTTTGAATCCTCAAAGGTGTCTTATCAATTAATCCAAGTACTCCAATTACAGGTGTTGGTTTAATCGAGCCTTTTGGAGTTTCATTATACAAACTAACTTTACCACCAATACAAGGAATTTCAAAGTCTTTTGCAAAATCAGTTAAACCCTTCAATGATTCTAAAAAGGTCCAGAAAATTTCAGGGTCTTTGGGATTTCCAAATTGAAGATGATCAAGCATTCCAATAGGTTTTGCTCCTGTACACACAACATTTCTACATGCTTCCTCAAAACAACCAATTGCACCTTCACGTGGATTGATGTAGCATTGTTTAGGATTTCCATCAATCTTAATTGAAAGAAATTTACCATTATCTAGCCTCAAAACAGATGCATCATAACCGGGTTTAACTACAGTTCGAATTCCTACCTCATGATCATATTGTCCATAAACCCAAATTTTGCTTGCAATATTAGGAGAAGCAAGTAGTCTTAGCATTACTTCAGAATAATCAGATAGTAAGGGGAAAGATTTTGTATTTTCAATATTTTCTAAATAAATTGGTTTTTTTGAAGGTAAATCAAGAAGAGTAGCATTTGCAACAATGTCTGTAGAAATATTTGCAATTGTTTTTCCACCTTTTTTAACATGCATTTTATCATCAAATGTAACATGACCAATTACAGAACAATCAATTCTAAATTTTTTACAAATATCTTGTAATTTAATTAATTTCTCACTATCAGTAACAATCAACATTCTTTCTTGAGATTCAGATATCATTATTTCATCAGAATGCATATCAGATTCACGAGTGTGAACTTTATCAACATCCATTTCAATTCCAATATCCAAAGAATCGGCAGTTTCAGATACTGCACAAGACAATCCACCACCACCAAGATCTTTCATAGCATGAATTAATTTTTCATTTCTAGCTTCCAAAATTGCTTCAATGATTAATTTTTCAATAAAAGGATCAGGAATTTGAACTGCAGAACGATCTTCAGATTCTAAAGAATCAGAAGCAAATTGAGAACCTCCAATTCCATCTCTACCTGTTGCTCCGCCCAATAACACCACCAAATCACCTTTTTTTGCATGATTTTTAATTAGATTTTCTTTTTTACCAAATCCAATCGCTGCAACATCTACCATTGCATAATTTGTATAGCACTCATCAAATTCTACTTCCCCTCCAACAGTGGGGATGCCCAAACAATTACCATAATCTGCAATTCCAGTAACAGCATTTTTAAAAAGCCATTTTGCATGTTGATCTTTTTCAATATCACCAAAACGTAATCCATCTAAAAGTGCAATAGGACGAGTGCCAGCAGATAAAATATCTCTAATTACGCCACCAACTCCAGTTGCAGCTCCACCATATGGTTCGACAGCAGAAGGATGATTATGGCTTTCAATGTGTGCAGTTATGACATATCCATCACCCACATCTAAAACTCCAGAATCATATCCTTTTTCCTTTATTACTAAAGGACCATCCATAGGTAACATTTTGAGATGTTTTTTAGATGATTTGTAAGAGCAGTGTTCAGACCATTCAGCAGCTACAATTTGTAATTCAGTAGAAGTTGGGTCTCTGCCAATTTTTGATTTTAATTCCTCTAATTCATGGGATTCTAGACTCAATTATTAACACCCATTTTTTTTAGTAGTGATTCAAAAATTAATGATGAGGGTTTATTATCTTGAGGATTTATTTCGGATTCAACAGCTCTTTCAGGATGAGGCATCATGCCAACAATATTTCCATCATCGTTACAAACACCAGCAATTTGATTGGAAGAGCCATTTACAACTTGATCATATTTGAAAACAATTTGATTTTTTCTTTCAAGTTGGTCTAAAGTTTCATCATCTACAAAATAACGTCCTTCACCATTTGCAATAGGAATTGGAATTTTTTGATTTAATTCAAATTGATTTGTAAATGGAGTTTTATTATTTTCAACTGTTAGATTAGTCCACTCACACATAAAATTAAGAGAATCATTTTTGAGTAAAACACCTGGAAGTAATCCAGATTCTACAAGAATTTGAAATCCATTACATACACCCAAAATAGGAATTCCTTTTTCAGATATTTTTTTAATATCTTGAATGATTGGACTGTGGGCAGCTATTACCCCGGCTCTAAGTCTATCACCATAAGAGAATCCCCCAGGTAAAACCACAGCATCAAGATTTTCAGGAAGAGGCTTAGCATGCCAACAATATTGAGCATTTAGATTAAAGACATCAGATAATACGTGAAACATATCGCGATCACAGTTACTTCCTGGAAAAACTACAACTCCAACATTCACAATTATTTTTAGATTCAGAGTTATTTAATTTGAGCCAGTCAGATACAAATTTTATTAGAATTGTCAGTCAAGTTAAGCATCAAATGCATCTATTGTAACTACACTGACCATGGGATTGTAAATACGTAATTCATCACAAATTTCCCGAACCTTTGATTGTGCCGATTCTTTATCGTTTTCAGTAATTGTAAATTTTAACATTTTTGCAGTATTAATTTTAGATACATTTTGATGAGTTCCCTTTAACACCAAATCATTTAAAATTGTTTTTCCTTCAGGATCACTAATTCCAGGTTTATTTTCTATTGTAACATGGACACTATAATCAGCCATAGTGATCAATAAATTAAAACGGCGGTTAATCTATCTTCCGAATAATTTTATTGAATATCACAATAATCCACTTTGTTTCAAAAAATCTTTTAATTTTTCTTTAGTATTTACAGTATCAAGTTTATCATCTTGATCAATTGGAAAAAGATTCGCTCCATTCAATATTAAATTATGAGGTCCAAGATCTTTAGCATGTTCAATTTTTAAATTATCAATTAAATTAATTATTTGATCATTTGTAGGATATACACCATTATTTTCTAAAAAAGTTCTTAAATCAATACCTTGAATCCAAGTTCTTTTTTCATCTCTCAAACCATAATCAATGTCAATTTTATCAAAATTAGATTTTATACTTATGTGATTACCAGGACCAAACTCTTCATCATATTTACTAGAACCTCTCCAACCACGATCAATTGTTTTTGATTGCGTATTCTTTAGTAACCAAAGACTTCGTTCTAATTTTTGGTTAAAAGAATTACCAAGACCAGATTGATTTTTGGTTAGTAAAATAGGATCAAAAGAGTCAAGATTCAATTTTTCTGTTTCAAGTCGTTGAGAATTTTTTGTAGATTTATTTTCCAAAGGATTTGGATGCTCCAGAAAACAAAATGAACTCATTGAAACCAGAGTATCAAGAACATCTTGAAAAGGTTCATCAAAATGATGAATGATATTCAATGCCAAGACAATATCAAAATGTTGAACTTCTTTTAGATTCTTTAAATTTTTTAAATTCATTTGTTTATCTAAAAGGAGGATTTTATGATCATTGTTTTTTATACAGGATTCTAATAATTTTCGTTCGGGATTACTTTCTACAGCGATAAAAACACCAGAAAAGTCCTCAGATAATCTAAATGTAAAATAACCTTCAGCTGCCCCCAAATCTAAAACAGAAATGGGGCGATTAAATTTTTTACAAAATTTGAATATTTCATTATATCTTTTTTCAGAATTTCTATATCCAGATGAGATTATTTTTCCCTTTATTCGGATATCATTGTAAGTATCAGTAGAATAGGTTTCAAGTTCAGGAATTTTTTGATGTTTCAGTAATTCTTTAAATTCGTTGGAATTTCTAAGAATCACAATTAGATCATTTAATTCGATTCGATTAGTTTCTAATTCATTAGAATAATAATCCAAATCATCTAAATCAGGTTCTCTGTCTAAAAACTTCAAGTATTGTGCACGAATAGATTTTCGTATATCCATTCTAAAGTATTTGATTAGGTCAGTAATTTAGATTTCTAGAGTACAAAATTAGGGTTAGATAGTTATATCAGAATAATTGAACTGAATATAACATGGCAAGAAAAGAAAGAATGAGATATTGGAAAGTTACTGCAGAAGAAACAGATAATTTTGATTATGATGAAAGCAAATTACTAAATTGGGAAATCAAATGTATCAGAGAGCCTGAAGAGGAAGCACATTTTATCGGAGTTTTCATGTATAGAAATGGAACAGCATATGATTATGAATCAGTAAAAGGAATATGTTATTTTTACAACAACATAGATAGAAATGAACTTCCAAAAATTACCAAATTTCTTCAAAGTAGATTTGGAGGTAAAGAAATGGAAAAGGGAGACAGAATAATTCTAAAAGATTCAAAACAAATATTCTCAAGCAAAGAAATAGGAGCATTAGCAAAAGAAATGGAAACTAAATTTAACACAAAAGCAGTCATATCTTTAGAATTTGAAGATATTTCAGCTGAAGCACTTAAAGAATTAGGCTTGCCAGAAGCAAAACTATTACCAATTCCAAAGTAGAAAAATTCTTCCAAAAAATATACATTTTCATATATCATCAGATAAAATGATACCAGATGTCAGATTTAGAAAGTGTCAACAAACATCTTGAAGAATTAAGAAAAAGGTTACTTCGAATTGTTTTAGTAATTGGGGTAATTACAATGGTTCTTCTAACTTGTCATGCAGAACCAATAGAAATAGGAGAAGTTACATTATACTACCCACTGCTAGAACCTCAAAACAATATTGCAGCTCAAATTACTAATCATATGAAACAAAATTTAGTACCAGAAGGAGTGCAATTAATTCAAACAGCTCCAGGTCAAGCTTTCTTTGCTCAATTGTATGTTTCAGCTCTTGTAGGAATGGTGGTAGGAATGCCAGTTATTATCAGAGAATTTGTAGGATTTATCAAACCAGCATTAAAGGAAAATGAAATTAACGTTAGTAGAAATATTTCATTGCCAGCTTTAGGATTATTTATTGCAGGTTGTATATTTTCATATAATTTTGTGATTCCATTTATTTTAGAATTTTTATATAGATACGGGGAATCAGCTGGATTAATTACATTCCTAAATGTAATGGAGTTTGTAACTTTTGTATTACAATTTTTATTGGCATTTGGATTTTCATTTCAACTTCCACTTGTAATGTATGCAATATCAATGTCAGAAATGGTAGACAAAGATTTTTGGAGAAAAAATGCAAGATACGCAATTGTTATCATAATAATTTTTGGAGCAGTCATCACTCCAGATGGAACAGGTGTAACAATGATGCTTGTTGCAGGTCCAATGATAGGATTGTATTTTGTAGGCATGTTATTCATCGAGCGTAACCAACGAAAAAAGTTGAACATTTAAATCTGAAATCAGACAAGTGTGAGTATAATGTTAGGAAGTACTGAGATTATCGTATTAGTGGTAGTAATTGGCGTACTAATTTTTGGTGCAAAAAAGATTCCAGAACTTGCAAAAACATTTGGTAAAGCCAAAGGAGAATTTGAGAAAGGAAAAATTCAAGGAGATAAAGAACTCAAAGACTTTAAAGGCGAAATAGATAATGCTGCCAAAGATACCGTAAACAAAGATAATGCTGAGAAAGACAACGTTACCAAAGATAATGCTGAGAAAGACAACGTTACCAAAGAAGCAAAATCAGATTAATTTTCACATAAAATAGTCAAATCATTCAATAAATTAGAATAATTTTCAATTAATTTTGATTTGTCAAGTACTTTTGGAATTTTCATCAATCCAGTTAATTTCAAATCCACATCAATCAAAATTTTAGTGCCTTCAGGAATTTCAACAAACTCCTGTTTGATGTAACTACCCTTAGATTTTCCACCAATTACATAAACCTCATGTAAAACAAATGGGGTTGCAACATGTTTAGACATTAGTACTAATTCTAAATCACCTAATTTCAGATGTTCTTCAACTACGGCAGTGTTACCCCTAACTGAGCGAATTCGAATGGACGGAAAATATTGAGGAATTAATTTTTCATAATCCTCATAATTTGAAAAAATCTTAAAAACATCTTTTCGTTTTGCATGAATTATTTTTTCTAAAGAAAATGCAGTCAATGGTATTTTAGAAACTACCCCAACGAGGGTATAAATCATGATCTATATCAAATTGGTCTAAACATTTTCCAACTCCATGATTTACAATATCATCTATTGTTTTTGGTTTTGTATAAAATTCTGTAACAGGGGGTAAAATAATCACACCCAATCTAGAGAGCTTCAACATATTTTCTAAATGAATTGCAGACAAAGGAGTTTCTCTAACCATTAAAATTAATTTTCTGTCTTCTTTTATTGTGACACCAGCAGATCTTGCAACAAGAGTATCATCATAACCATTTGCAATTGCAGCCAACGTCTTCATACTACATGGAGCAACTATCATACCATTAATTCTATGAGTTCCACTAGAAACACTTGCAGCCATATTTTTTTCATCAGAAATATTTGAAGCCAAGGATTTTACATATTCAATAGTATAATCCGTTTCCATGGAAATACATTTTTCTCCCCATTCAGACATTACCAGATGTGTTTCAACGTTTAATTTTTTTAATATCTCAAGCATTCTAATACCATAAATTACACCAGTACTACCAGTAATTCCAATAATTAATTTCATTGATTATTCTGGAAAATAGTAGTATTTACAATAGACTTTTGATCAGAACAATTTTTAAAATTATCATGCGATATTTTTCAGTACCCCCTCATCATATGTACAATAATTATCAGATAAATAGCATGATTATTAGTCATAAATTACAAAATATAAAAAAAAGATTTTCAGGTAAATCAATTCAGAGCAGGCTGAGATCGATACTAGATTTGACCAATTACCTTGAATATTTTTTTTATAGAAACTAAGCCTATGAATTACAAAAATAGATATGATCATAACTTCACAGGGTTTAAAATTTTATCAAAAAAGATGTGTAGTGATTGTAAATAAAAAGAATCCCAGCCTATTTCAAAAATAAATTTTTAATATAAAATATCAACAAAATCACATATCTTCAGAAACATCCTGTTCTAGGGATTCATCAGATTCTTTTTCTAATTTTCTACGTTTTAGCCATAATGAAATACCACCTGCAAGCATAGCCGTAAATAAAATTACACCTGCCATTTGAAGCTCAAAAGAGTAAAACATGATTTTTCATAGATAACAATTGAAAAAAACATTGTGGTCAATTACGATCTATCAAATCAAAAATTTTACATATATTAGATGCCAATATTTAGGCATAATATGATCAAAAGTTCTGAGATCAAGAAGATAGTTAATGATTATTCAGATGTAAAAATAGGGGTACTAGGAAGTCATTCAGCCTTAGAGATTATGGATGGTGCAAAAGATGAAAATTTTGAAACAACTGTTTTTTGTCAAAAAGGCAGAGAAGGACCATATCAAAGATTTAACAGAAT
>ENA-ORXI01002323-ORXI01002323.1-sediment-metagenome-genome-assembly--contig:-NODE-2323-length-13746-cov-6.688639_pt1 | contig 13746 bp, 11 predicted proteins | sample MGYA00237861_ERZ511468 | MGnify/ENA primary metagenome ERZ511468 (study PRJEB26299, sample SAMN06266213) | sediment metagenome | isolation source: Hudson Canyon methane seep mesocosm | place... | reverse complement strand
AGGTGGATTAATTTACCAGCCCCTTTATCACTCATAAATAAAACATTGTATGGTTGATCATAAACCATTGCATCAGCACGACCGTTTAATACTTCAGATGCAGCATCTGCTTCTGTTTCAAATGTAATAATTTTTGCTTTTTTAAAGAATTTTCTAGTTGCGATTTCACCTGTAACACCCAATTTTGTAGCAACTGTATATTGAGGTTGATCTAAATCACGTGCTGATTTAATTTTTGAACCTAAAGAATTTTTCATCATAATTGTTTGACCAACTACGATATAAGGGTTTGCAAAATTAACTTTTAAGTTTCTTGATTGAGTAATCGTCATACCCGACATAATAATATCATACTTCTCAGTAACAAGTCCAGCAATGATACCATCCCAAGCCGTTGGAATTAGTTTGAGTTTAACACCCATGTCTTTAGCCATTTTTCTAGCCATATCTACATCATAACCTATGATTTTACCTCTTTTGTCTTTCATTTCAAAAGGCATATATCCAGGTTCCATCCCAACAATTAATTCTCCTCTTTGAACAATTTTGTTCAATGTTGAGCTTTTCCATAAGTTTAAATCTGATGCGAACAGATTTGACGTAACTAACACTAAAAGTGTTAAAATCAGTTTTTTCATTTTTTCTCCTTTTTTATTTAGATATAGAATAAATTATCATTAACCTATATTTTTTTAATGTGCTAAAATTTCATTTAAAAATTGTTTTGCTCTGTCACTTTTTGGATTATTAAAAAAGTCTTCAGGGGAGTTTTCTTCAACAATAACACCCTGATCCATAAACACGATTCGATCACCTACTTCTTTTGCAAAACCCATTTCATGAGTTACACAAACAATGGTATAGTTCTCCTTGGCTAAATCTTTCATAACAGATAAAACATCGCCAATGGTTTCTGGGTCCAGTGCAGAGGTGGGTTCATCAAAGAGTAAAACTTTTGGTTTCATTGCAAGAGATCGTGCAATTGCCACACGTTGTTTTTGACCACCAGATAAATCCCCAGGATAAGAGTCTGCTTTTTCTGACAATTTTACTTTTTTAAGTAAATCCAGTGCAATTACCGTCGCCTCAGTTTTTGAAACTTTTTTCACTAAGGTCTGAGCAATTGTGATATTTTCAAGAATAGTCAAATGAGGGAAAAGGTTAAAATGTTGAAATACCATTCCCACTTCAGTTCTTATTGCTTGTAAATTTTTTTTACTCTCATACATATCCATTTCATTAACAATGATATGTCCATCATTAATCTCTTCTAATCCATTGATACATCTGATTAATGTAGATTTTCCAGAACCTGATGGTCCACAAACTACAACTATTTCACCGGGGGAAACATTAAAATTAATATTTTTTAATACCTGAAAATCACCGAAATATTTATCAATGTTTATCATGTCTATCATTCTATTTTTGCTCATAAGTCACTCTTTAATTATTTTAATAATTCATTTTATTGCAGTTTTAGTTAAAAGTAAGTTAATTATGTGACTTTTTAATTTGTTTAAGTCATTTGTTGATATAATTGCGCTTTTTAGGGAGATTTAGTGTTAAAAAACAAATTATTAGAATACAGAGCCGATTTATTATTACTAACTGTTGCTATTGCATGGGGTGTTACCTTTTTAATGGTGCAAGATGCCATTAAAAATGTTCCTGTATTTGCATTTTTATTTTATCGCTTTCTAATAGCAACCATTTTAATGGGTATAATATGTTACAACAAATTTCACCATATGAATAAAACAGTTGTTTTTTCTGGAATCCTATTGGGAACTGTTTTATTCGCAGGATTTTCCACTCAAACCTTTGCCTTGACCTATACCAAAAGTTCAATTGTTGCTTTTATAACTGGGCTAAATGTGATTTTTGTTCCATTTATCTCTTTTTTACTTTTTAAAGACTTTGTTCGAAGAATGGTTTTTGCAGGCTCATTTATTGCTGTTATTGGTTTGTATTTATTAACCATGAGCGGAAGTATGACTTTGGGATTTGGAGAGATGCTTACTATTATATGTGCATTGATGTTTGCTTTTCATATATTATTTACAGATAAATTTTCAAAACAATCAGATGTTTTTCTACTGGTATTCTTTCAATTTTTAACCGTATGTATTTTATCTGTGATTTTTTCATTATCTTTAGAAGATGTTACCTTTGATGTTCCAATGGATGATACATTTTTACAAGCAGTTATTGTCACCTCTTTGTTTGCAACGGTGTATGCATTTTTTGTTCAAACGTATATGCAACAATATACAACGCCAACCAAAACGGCAATTATTTTTACGATGGAACCCGTAAGTGCCGCTTTTTATAGCTATATTGCTATCAATGAAATATTAACTCCTATTCAATTATGGGGAGCTTTTTTAATTATTTGTGCGACATTAATGGCCGAAGTCAAAATGAAAAAAGAGTAAAAAAATCTCATTAATAATTGCTTCACTTCTTTCTAATTTAAAACCGATATAATATCCTTTATGAAAAAGATACTAATTATACTTGATGGTGTAGTTGCAAAGAAACTTCTTAAAAGAATTATTGATGCAAATACAATTGAAAATGCATACGATGTGATATACATGAGCGATGCAATTTTAAGTGAAAAAAAACCATCAAACTTTACCTTTTATAAATTTGATCCCACTTCTTTATCTAAACTTGAAATGGTGCTTGATAAAAACATTCACACAGAAGCAATCATTGCATTAAATTCAAAAGAAGAGATGATAAATGTTGTAAAAAATATCAGAACTAAAAAAAGAATCATGCAAATCAATGTCCTTGATTACTGGGGTTTAGAGATGGATGACTCATATGTTTCTGTTTATAAAGGTATTGATGTATTAGCCAATGGTATGGTTGAACGGCTTCCAAATATCCCTGTGGTTGCTCAAAATATTGGTCTACGCCAAGGTGAAATTATGGAAATTAGAATTCCATTTGGTAGCTCTTATGCCTACAGGTATATAGGTTCAATAGAGCAGCGAGAATGGAAAATATTTGGCGTATACAGGAAAGAACAGCTTATTTCTGTTAAACCTTCACTGATTTTAAAACCCCATGATCTTATTTTAATAATAGGAAAGCCTGAAGTATTAATGCAGGTTTATAATGCCATCGGAAAAACACAAGGTCAATTTCCCATGCCATTTGGACATAATATTTATTTGTATTTAGACCTCTATGCCCTAAGTGAGTATGGATTTAAAAAATCAATCGAAGAAGCAAAACTCTTAAATCAAAAATTAAAAATCAGAAAACTGGTTGTTAAGATTACACGACCAACAAATGTTGGAGTGATGGAATATATCAAATATGAATTAAAAGACATTCCAAATGTTAAAGTAGAAATTGATTATAAAGACTTAGGCTTTAAAAAAATACTACAAGCAGATGCAAAACGTTTTGATATAGGTGTCATTATATTATCCTATGAATTGCTTAAATTTAAAGATGCCATGGAAGAGTTACTTAATTTAAAAATACCTATTTTTAAAATTGGTCACAATTCAGTAAGTTCAACAAAAGAGACCTTTGTTTTACTCAATGATACAAAAAGTTATGAGCAAATTTCACCTATTATTTTTGATATTGCAAGTCAATTAAAAACAAAAACAAAAATATTTAATATGGATCCTATTGGAGATGAGAAACGAAGTGGTATATTAGATCATTTTGAAAACCTTGCAAAAATATTTAATCAAAAACTTGTAATAGAATCCAATGAAAAAAATCCAATAAGAAAAATGAAGCAACAAGAAAATATTCTGCAAATTTTACCACTCAAAAGAGCGATGTTTGAAAAAAGATATTTTTTCAGCTTTTTTTATACCAATTCTGATTTATTAGCTTTTGATATGAACTCTTTTAACCAACTGCTCATCCCTATTGTAGAAACCGACACAAATAAATAATTATAAGGACAAGAATGAATTTTGAAAGATATCCATTTGAAAAATTAAATGAATTATTAAAAGATATTACACCCAATAGCAATTATGAATTAAGTGCTTTAACCATTGGTGAACCACAGTTTGAAACACCTGATTTTATACAAGAGTCATTAAAAGATAATGCAGGTTTACTAAAAAAATATCCTAAAACTGCAGGTGAAGATTATCTGAAAAATGCAATGATGAATTTTGTGCATAATCGATTTAATGTCAAACTTAAAGAGAGTGAAATTATTCCAACGTTTGGAACAAGGGAAGTGTTATTTAATTTTCCACAATTTTGGTTATTTGATAAAAAAAACCCAACAATTGCTTTTCCTAATCCATTTTATCAAATATATGAAGGTGCAGCTATTGCAAGCAGAGCCAATATTATTCATATGGAATTAACAAAAGAAAATGATTTTACGCCCACTTTAACTGAAAATGAATTCAAAGAAAGTGATATTGTGATATTGAACTTTCCTAACAATCCAACATCAGCTAATATCTCAATAGAAGATTTAAGTGTATGGGTTGAAAAAGCACTGAAGTATGATTTTGTTTTAATCAATGATGAGTGTTACTCCGAAATATTTTTTGATGAAAGTACAAAACCACCTTCTCTTTTAGAAGCTTCAATTAAAGCTGGAAATGAAACATTTAAAAATGTGCTTGTTGTTAATTCTATTTCAAAAAGAAGTTCAGCTCCGGGATTAAGAAGTGGATTTATTGCAGGTGATTGTGATATTTTAAAAGAGTATATGAAATATAGAACTTATATTGGATGTGCTTCACCCCTTCCATTACAAAAAGCAGCCGCGTGCGCTTGGAATGAAGAGACACATGTACAATACTTTAGAGATATTTATAAGGAAAATTTTAAATTAGCGCAAGAAATACTGGGAATCAAAATTCCTGATGCTACTTTTTATATTTGGCTTGAGGTTGAAGATGAATTAGAGTTTACTAAGAAATTGTATGAACAAAAACATGTTAAAGTTCTTCCTGGAAGCCTATTAGGAAGAAATGGTGCAGGATGCGGATATGTAAGAATTGCCTTAGTTGAAGATGCCCAAAAAACAAAAGAAGTATTAATGCGACTGAAGGAATTTATGAATGAATAAAGAAGAACTGCATCAAGCACGAACCAATCCAGATTTTTTAAAATATTTAGAACAAACAAGAAAAGATGCCATTGAATTAAAAAATATTTCAGCGATGTATGAAGTATTAGATTCATATTTGATTTTAGATTTACAAGAAGACAAAATAAATGAATTGTATGAAAATATTTTAAAACTCTCATTTGAAAAAATAGAAGAGTTTGCTGGAAAAAAACAAAAACTCACTTTAGAAGGTGATGAACTTTTTTACATACGATCATTTTACGAACATGCTATTGAAAAGTGGAGTTATGAAAATTATGATGGTGCAAAAAGTTTAATTTTTATATTAACACAAATCGTTGATGATAAGCAACTCTTGGATACGTTAAATGTACATTTACTGATGTGCTCATTGAATATTAATTTAGATGAGTTTTATGAAAAATACGTTGACATAAATAGTACGCCTGAAAAGGAAGCTTATGAGTATTTTATTATGAAATATAAAATAGATATTGAAGAGCTTTTAAATGAAAAAAAAGATGTTTTAGAAAAAGAGTATAAAAATCTAAAACACTTAATGGATTAATGATGAAAATACATTTTATTGGAATAGGTGGTATTGGTTTATCTGCACTGGCGCGTTTTTTAAAATATGATGGACATGAAGTAACAGGGTCAGATATGAATAAATCGCCTTTAACTGAGACGTTAAAGGACGAGGGAATTAAAGTATGTATTCCTCATGACAAATCATGTATTACCAATCAAGATATCATTATACATTCTGCTGCAGTGAAACAAAACAATGTAGAAATAATAGAAGCTGCAAAAAAAGGTATCAAAACCGTTGCCAGAAAAGAATCTCTTCCTATTGTATTGGGAAATAAAAAAGTTTACTCTGTTTGTGGTGCACATGGGAAAAGTACAACCACAGCAATTTTAGCTTCAATTTTGCAAAGTACAACACTCGTTGGTGCTATTTCAAAAGAGTTTGGCTCAAATTTTAGATATGTAAAAGATATGAATGCACTCTCAAGCGAAGAAAACAGGGTTGTTTTTGAAGCCGATGAAAGTGATGGAAGTTTTTTACTATCAAATCCCTACTGTGCCATTGTGACAACAGCAGAACCTGAACACATGGGATATTACGGATATGATATGGTTCGGTTTCATCATGCTTATGAGTCATTTTTAAAGATGGCTAAAATAAGAGTGATTAATGCTGAAGACCAATTTATGTCAACTCTGGATATGTCAGCTATTAAACTCTATCCAAGTTCAGATATTAAAAATATGTCATTTACTCTAAAAGAGGGTGAACCTTATACTAAGTTTACGTTAAAAGACTTAGGTGACTTTGTAGTTTGGGGATTTGGACATCATATTGCTATTGATGCTTCTTTGGCAATTTTAGCAGCACTGCATGAGATTGGTCTGGATAAAATAAGAGAAAACCTGAAAAAATATATTGGGATTAAAAAAAGATTTGATATTTTACAAAATAAAAAAGATTTTGTTTTAATAGATGATTATGCTCATCACCCAACAGAAATAAGTGCAACCATTAAATCGGTCTCTTTATACAGTAATTTAAAAGACTTAGATAAAAAAGTCGTTATTTGGCAACCTCATAAATACAGCAGAACCATAGATAATTTAGAAGAATACAAATTATGTTTTAAAGGTTGTGATGAATTAATCATCTTGCCTGTATTCGCTGCTGGTGAAGAAAAATTAGATATAGATTTCAAAAAGGAATTTGCAAACTACGAACCTATATTTGCAAGCAGTGTCAATGGATATGAAAATAGCCTTGAAATTATTAAAGATGATAAAATAATTAAAACCTACACAAAGGGAATTATTATTGGTGTGGGTGCAGGGGACATTACCTATCAACTCAGAGACTAAATAAAAATAGAGGAAAATCCACAGAAGTTCGTAAAAATGGACTTTCCTTCTTCCGTAATGCTCTTTTCTTAAACACAGTAGTTAAACCAATTATAAAATACTTCTTATTAAAAAAGATGATATAATATCTGTATTCATAAGGATATAATATGAAAATTTTGGTTAGGGATTTTATAAAACAAGAATCATCCGCTGGAATTATTCTTGTTTTTGTAACACTATTAGCAATTATCATAAAAAACTCTCCTCTTTCAGAGCTATATAGTGATATCTTGCACCTTTCTGTAGAGTTTCAATTTGGAAACCTTCTTCATATTAAAAAGCCTTTTTTCCTTTGGATTAATGATGGATTGATGACTGTCTTTTTCCTTTTGATTGGTCTAGAAATAAAACGAGAAATACTCACTGGACATCTCTCTAGCGTATCAAGAATCGTACTGCCAGGTTTTGCAGCCTTAGGCGGAATGATATTTCCTGCACTGTTTTTTGTCATGTTTAATTATGGAGATGAATTTGCCATGAGAGGTTGGGCAGTGCCCATTGCCACTGATATTGCCTTTGCATTGGGAATACTCTCACTATTGGGCAAGCGCGTGCCGATTTCTTTAAAAATATTTTTAATGGCATTAGCAATTATAGATGACATTGGTGCAATCCTTATAATTGCTATTTTTTATACTCATGAAACTTCAGTACTTGCAATGTCTTTAATTGGTGTTTTTTTTATTATATTGGTTATTATGAATAAGTTAAATGTCACAAAGATAACCGCTTATATCATCATTGGTTCATTGTTATGGATTTCAGTATTAGAATCTGGAATTCATGCCACTTTAGCTGGTATCATTCTTGCATTTACAATTCCCATGCATGTTCGAAAAAGCAACAATAAAACTACTTCTCCTGGAAAAATCCTACATAAGAATCTTCACTTTTGGGTGGCATATTTTATTCTGCCTATTTTTGCATTTGTAAATGCAGGAATTGATTTAATGGGATTTTCTTTGGAGTATTTAAAACATCCTGTTTCCCTAGGAGTTATTACAGGGTTATTTTTTGGTAAGCAAATGGGAGTGATGCTTTTTACGTATTTAGCAGTATATTTTAAATTAGCAAAACTGCCAAGGTGTGCCACTTGGACTCAAATTTATGGTGTTGCACTTCTTACTGGAATTGGATTTACCATGAGTTTTTTTATTAACACGTTAGCTTATAATGATTCAAATGCATTTGGATACACCGATCGATTGGCTATTTTAATTGGTTCTTTAATTTCAGGAGTTCTTGGTTATTTACTCTTAAGAAGAGCGAAAAGAAAAAAATATTGTAGTGTTTAATTATTGCAGTAATTAATAAATTGCACTGCAAAATTATTAATATATTTTGCTAAATAATTCATAAGATTATTACACTAAAATATCACTAATTTATTGTAAGGAAAGAAATGAAATTATATGCACCATGGGAAAAAGCTTTTAACAAAATAGCAACTCCATTTGAACATTTTATACATTCACAAACAACTACTGGTATTATTTTAATGTTTATGACAGTATTTGCTCTTATACTTGCAAATACCTCCTTGGCAGAAACCTATGCCCATTTTTTTCATACAAAAATCGATTTAAATGTTGGTTCTTGGCAGTTATCGCATACTATGCATCACTGGATAAATGATGGTCTTATGGCTATATTTTTCTTTGTCATTGGACTTGAAATAAAAAGAGAAATTTTAGTAGGTGAACTTTCGAACATAAAAGTTGCTATTTTACCTATTTTAGCGGCTATTGGTGGTATGGTTTTTCCTGCGCTAATATATTTTGGTATCAATTCTGGAGGTGAGGGTGCTTCTGGATGGGGAATACCAATGGCTACAGATATTGCATTTGCAATTAGTGCTTTAGTGCTTTTAGGAAAAAGAGTACCAACTTCTCTGGTGACATTTTTAGTAGCACTTGCTATCGTTGATGATCTTGGTGCTGTTTTAGTTATAGCTATATTTTATACTGAACAAATTCATATATTGCCATTAATTTTAGCAGTAGGTTCATTTCTAATATTAATTGTATTTAATCGTTTTGGTATTCATATGATTTTACCATATTTTATAGTGGGATTATTTATGTGGTTTTTTATGCTTGAATCTGGTGTTCATGCAACTATTGCAGGTGTAATTGCAGCATTGACAATACCATCAAGACCAAAACAAGCCCCCTTAGATTTTACAAAACATGCTAAAGATTTAATAGATGAGTATGATAACTATCCAATAGCCACAGATCATGAGATGCATGAAAGACAAAAAGCAATTTTGATAAATATACAAGATAGAATAGATGCTGTTGGAACTCCATCAGCCAGATTGGAGCGTAATTTACACCTTCCTGTCGCTTTAATCGTGATACCTCTTTTTGCGTTAGCAAATGCAGGAATAGCTATAGATTTCAGCTCTATTGGCTCTACTGTTATGGAGCCTGTGTCTATTGGAATTATAATGGGTCTTATAGTGGGTAAAATTCTTGGGATATTTGGGATTTCGTGGTTGGCAATAAAGTTAAAAATTGCACGACTTCCACAAAATAGCAGTATGAGCCAAATTTTTGGTGTTGCATTTCTTGGAGCTATTGGTTTTACAATGTCAATATTCGTAGCTGACTTGGCATTTTTAAATACTCCTGAACTTATTTTTCAAGCTAAAGTTGGGATTTTGGCAGCTTCATTATTTGCAGGTTTGTTTGGATTCTTTTGGCTTAAATATGTAACAACAAAAGATAATATAGAAGGTAATTAATAAAGATAAGTTAGCCATTATCATCGCTTCAGTATTATCTGGTGTTGATGGGTATATTATTTTACGAAGAGCATCTTAGTCAAATAGTATATCATAGATGTTGAGCTTGGGTTAAGTATCAATTTTAAGGAGTGTAAGTATGATTATCAAAAAATATTTCATTATTTTAGTATATTTGATTTTTAGCTCCCTAAGTAATGCTTCTGAACTTAGAATTTTAACCAATGTTGAACCTCCTACTAATTATTATTCAAAAGAAGGAATATTTACTGGAATTACAACTGATGTTGTTTTGGAAATAAAAAAACAATTAAATTTGAATACCAATATTGAAGTTGTACCTTGGGCTCGCGCGTATAAAATTGCAAAAAGAGAATCTAATATTGTTATATTTACAGCAGGAAAAACTCAAGACAGAATTGATTTGGGATTTCATTTTATAGGTCCTATAATAACAAGGGAACATATTTTATGGAGTAAGAGGGGAAATCATTTCAATATTAAGAACCTAGAAGATATCAAAAATAAAAAACTAAAAATTGGAGCAATGAGAGGAGATTGGAGATCTAAGTTTTTTAAAGATAGAGGCTTTGATGTTCAAGATGTAGCACGTCATGAGCAAAATATCAAAAAGTTAATTTATGGAAGATTTGACCTTTGGGCTACCTCTGATATTGAAGCACCCTCAATTGCATATAATGCGGGCTTTACATCTGATATGATAGAAAAAGCATATGTATTTAGGAAATCTGGAAGTTATATTATGCTGTCTAAAAACAGTTCAAAACAAACTATCAAAGAATGGAGGGATGCATACAAAAAAATTCAAGAAACAGATTTTTTTGATAAGATGGCTAAGAAATGGAGTCATATATTAAATTTTGAGTTTAGGTATACCACTGAAAAAGGTCTTTTTGTAAAATAGTAATAGTTATATTTTTATTGGATACATATTGTTCCATTATCAATCCTAATCCTCCCCAACAACTCATACTCAAATATTCTCTCCCCAAATTCCAACACAGCATCATCATATGAAGGATATGTTTTACAATACTCTATAATCTCATCTTCAATGATTTCTTTTGATTCATATCCAAGACTTTCTATAAACTCATCAATATCGTAAATAACAGAGGCAAGGCCTTCCTTTACTAAATCTTGTGTTCCTAAACTCTCACCAATTCTATGAGGTAAAGTGTAAATTTTTTTGCCCATTCTAAGAGCATACTCTACACTTCTCAAACTTCCACTGTTTTTATCTGCTTGAGTTACAATCAATATATCACCCAATGCTACAACTACTTCATTTCTTAAAACAAAGGTATATGCTCTGGCTTTTTCATTTGAAGGAAATTGACTTAATACTAACCCTTTTGATTCTATGTCTTTGATTAGGTTTTGATTAACAGCAGGGTATCTTATATCCAAACCATTGGCAACAACTGCAATGGTATTTGAAGCTCCCGCGCCATTATGTGCAAGGGCATCAACGCCCATGGCTACACCACTTACAATACAAATATTTTTATTGGATAATTTTTGTGCTAATTCATACGTAAATTTTTTTGTGTAAGAATTTGGACGTCTTGTGCCTACTATAGAAATCTTATTTTTTGTTAATAAAGAAGTATCTCCAATATAATATAACTCTTTTGGATAAGTATGCATATGAGATAACTCTTTAATATGAAAATTTATATTTTTAATCATAGTTAATTCTTTGTAATAGTTTGTAACTATAATAGTATATAAACGTTATGAACTGTGTCACAAAGAATGATTAAAAGAAAAGGTTATTTCACTAGAAGGTATTTTATGGGTTGGTTTTTGGAATCTTATCCACATAGACCAAATTTAAATCTTTAAATAATGGTTTGGCTTCTTTGAGTACTTTTAATGTTATTTTATGAGGATGTCCAATGGCTACTGAGTATCCACTTTTTTTAGCAATGGCAATTGATTTTTTTAATTGCTTTAAAATATATTGATATTCAAGTTTGTTATCTAAAAATATGTTTCTTGCTAAGTATGGGACTTTGTGTTTTTTGGCATATTTTTTAGCAACAGTTTTTGAAGTTGTTCTGCTGTCTAAAAATATAAAGTCATATTTTTTTAATGCCTTTAAAAAGTAATCCATAGATTTATCATCGGATGTGAATTTACTTCCTGTATGGTTGTTTGTATATTTTGCTTTTGGATACCAATCTCGAACTTGTTTGACTCTTTTTTCTATTTTTTCGTAAGAGTCACCAATATGTAAAGTATTTGTCTCTTCAAATTTAAAACTGTTTGCTTGAAGAGGAAAATGCACCATATGAAAGTTCAAATCTTGTGCTATTTTGGCTGAGTTTTTATGTGTTCTTATTGGAGGCATAAAAGCCATTGTAATATCATGCCCTATTTTTTGAATATTGTTTACTTGCGATTGTAGAGTAACATCATCAATGATAATAGCCAGTTTAGGTCGGTTATCTGTCATGACTTCTTTTTTAATAGGAAGTATTACTTCTTTTGGTTGGGTTGGAGCTAAAACTTCTTTTGTAAGTTCTTTAATTTTATCAGTTATTTGAGTTTCTGTTTTTTTTGTCTCTTTAATTATTTTTATAATATCTTTTTTAATTTCTTCAACATTGGAATAATCTTTTTCAAGCTCTTTAGTATACTCTTCAAAAAAGTCATTTTTCACGGGTTCAAAGGTTTCATCCATTTTAGGTTTTTCGGATTGTTTTTTATTATATTCTTTAAAATCTTTTTGTATTTTTGATACTTGTTTTGATTTTACTGTTTCTTCTTGCGGTAAGAAAAAATAGCTTGCAATGGTTGCCATTAAACTAATAACTAAAAAAGAGAGTATTAAATTCGTAATTTTTTGTCTGTTATTATTCTTTTTTGATTTTGGTTTAGTATGTTTTTTAGTTTTGCGTTTATGTGGCATATTTTATCTTTAAAGAGAAGCTGCAGTAAAGTTACCGCAGCTTATTCTTAAAATATTTCTTTATTAGTTTTTGTCTTGATCAACAATTTTATTTGCTGAAATCCAAGGCATCATTTCTCTAAGTTCAACACCAGTTCTCTCAATAAGAGTCTCTTTTTGGTTATTTCTCTCAGCGTTCATTCTTGGGTATCCAGATTGACCTTCAAGGATAAAGTCTTTTGCAAATCTACCATCTTGAATCTCTTTTAAAAGGTCTCTCATAGCTTGTTTTGACTCATCATTGATGATTCTTTTTCCAGCAATATAGTCACCATATTCAGCAGTATTAGAAATAGAATATCTCATATCTGCAATTCCACCTTCAAACATTAAGTCAACAATTAGTTTTAATTCATGTAAACACTCAAAGTACGCCATTTGTGGGTCATATCCAGCTTCTGTTAATGTTTCGAAACCAGCTTGAACCAGTGCAGTTGCACCACCACATAATACTGCTTGCTCTCCAAAAAGGTCAGTTTCAGTTTCATCTTTGAAAGTAGTTTCAATAATCGCAGTTCTTCCACCACCAATTGCTGATGCATAAGAAAGTGCTAACTCTTTAGTAGTTCCACTTGGATCTTGACCAATAGCGATTAAATCAGGAATTCCCCCACCTTTAACAAACTCAGATCTTACTGTGTGACCTGGAGCTTTTGGAGCAATCATAGTTACGTTGATATTACCTTTTGGAGCAATTCTTCCGTAATGAATGTTAAAACCATGACCAAATGCAATAGTAGCACCATCTTTAAGGTTTGGCTCAATATCACTTTTGTAAATATCTGATTGATTTTCATCTGGTAATAAAATCATAACAAAATCAGCAGCAGCTGATGCTTCTGCAATAGTTAATACTTTAAAACCTTTAGCTTCTGCTTTTGCCCAAGATGAACCATCTTTTCTTAAACCAACACATACTTCAACACCAGAATCTCTTAAGTTTTCAGCGTGTGCGTGACCTTGTGATCCAAAACCGATCATTGCTACTTTTTTTGATTTGAT
>ENA-ORXI01002321-ORXI01002321.1-sediment-metagenome-genome-assembly--contig:-NODE-2321-length-13751-cov-5.019307_pt1 | contig 13751 bp, 15 predicted proteins | sample MGYA00237861_ERZ511468 | MGnify/ENA primary metagenome ERZ511468 (study PRJEB26299, sample SAMN06266213) | sediment metagenome | isolation source: Hudson Canyon methane seep mesocosm | place... | reverse complement strand
CCTCTATACCCATAAATTCTACTCCATAAATAATTTTTAATAATGGTAAAGTATATAATATTTAAACTTAAATTTAAATATTAACCTGCAGTAGACTCTGCCATCATCTGTTTTAATCCACCAAACCCTGCTTCCATTTGTGCTATTACTGATGCATATGCTGCAAACTGAGAAGCCATTAAATCATATTTCGCATCTAAGTCTGCTATTGCTTCTTCTAAGTCTTCATCAAGACCCGTTTTTCTATCGGCCATGGTTTCACCATAATTATACAATAATCCATCATAACCATCTAAGGCATCCACAAATGTTTTAAGTTGTGTTCCCAGACCTTCATCTTCAGCTGTACCTACAAAAAGCGCTATCAAGTCATCATAGTTATCACTTAGTGCAGTCGCAAAATCTGTGGTATTAATAGATAGGTGTCCTGTTTTATCTAACTCAATTCCATATTGGAATATATTTTTATCAGCGCTCGCTCCATAATCTGCAAATAAATAGTCTTTTATTTGTGACATCATACTTCTAAGTGAAGAAGCGTCATTAACAGATGAATCTGCAGATAATAGTTCTGCATCAACCAAATCAACCAATTCATTATACAATGTAAGCATTGCATCTACTTGTGTAATAACAGCACTCGTATCACTTTGAATAGATATGGTAGAGGTTCCCAATTCAATAGCAGTGATTGTTAAGTTACCTTGAACAGTATTGGTGTTTGAAGCAACATCATAATCAATACCATCAATTGTACCTTGCATATTTTGTGCCGTTAACGTTTGATTAGCAGCATTTTTTGTTGTACCATCTGTAGTATACCCAAGTGTTTGACTTGCAGCACCTGTGATTGTTAATGCATTATCTGTTCCAGAATCTGAACTTTTTATAACCAATCGGTAAGAGTCCGTTCCTACATTTTCAACTGAAGCTATCATACCCGTTTGTAAATTTATATTATCAACTATATCCTGATACGTCATACTCGTGGTATCAATATCAATAGCCGTTGAACTTCCTGCTTGAATAGTTAAAGTTCCAGCATTTAAAACAGTATCTTTCACCGCTTCAGTTACTGCATCTGATTGATATACATCTCTGCTTGCCAATTGTGTAAAAGTAGCTGTTACAGTACCTGCTGTTAATTCACTCACGTCAACGGCATCAAAAAGGGCAGCAGAACCCGTTGTAGAGGCTGTCATTTGTTCAAAAGCATTAGAAGTAGAATTATAGAGGTCAAATTGTTTAACCGCTACTAAAAATTCATTCACTTTTGATTCAATATCTGTTATAACAACTAATTCTTCATCCCAAGTTTCTATATTTTTTTCTATAGGCTCAACGAGAACTACTCTATCAGCAGCTTTTAATTTATCAATTACATCTTGGTTAAGAGCAGATCCACCGCCATCACCTAATCCTAATACTCCAGCCATAATACACCTCCACTAGTCTATTATTCTATTATCTTTTCAATCCTAAAATCGTTGCAAGCATTTCATCAACAACTGTGACAATTTTTGCATTTGCTTCATAAGATGATTGATATCTAATCAAATTTAACATCTCTTCATCTTTATCCACTTTTACCAATTTATCATAACTTCCTTGTAAGGAATTTACAATTGCACCCTGCGTGTCTTTTAAATAATCATTATTTTCTTTATCAGAAGCTATTTGAACTTGTATTGTTTGATAAAACCCTGTAATGGAAGTAGCTTCATTGGCAGTACCTCCTTGTGCTGTTCCATCAAATTCTAAATCATCTTTCCATTGTAAGGTTGCAAGATAATTTAATTTTTCTTGATTCATTGAAGTCATGGCACTTGTATTAAATGTAAATGTACTAACCGTTAAACCACTAAACATTCCAACAGACGTTGCAGTACCTGCTGTAGTCCCATCAACATTTTTTTGACCATATAAATATGATCCATCAGATTGAGTTACAAAGGAATCGTGAACATCAACAAAAGTTTTAACAAAAGAATCCAGTTTGTCCTTATATGTCTGAAATTTATTTGATGTATTTTCTGAATCTACATTTTCCATCATTGCTTTTATACTACCACGTTTTAGAGTAACTTCACCATCAAATATTTGAATTTGCACATCATTAATTGCATCATCACTTGTTACTGAATCTTTTGCAATCAAAGTTGAACTGGTAATTGCTGTAGCACTTGTTTGTTTTGTAATGACAACATTACCTTCAAAAATTCCTTTAGTACCATCAACATTTGATCTTATATTTAAAAAATTATCACCCGCAGCGCCTGGCACTGGAACAGCTTCATCTCCATTTGAATCCACTACAGTGGCACCATTATACGCAGTTACCACACCGTTCATACCTGAAGTGTTATTTATTGTATAAGCTAATGCTCTGGTATAATTTGTATTATCAACAGTTTCAGTAGTATCCGCAGTTGATGGATCATCATCCCAATCTGTTGTGATACTGTCTCCAAAAGTTACTGTTGCAGTTGTTGTGTTATCTAATTTATAAGTAATTGTATCAAAAGCATCAAATGTTCCTAATGCTGTTGCTATAGTATTGTCACTGCTATCTGTACTGAATAAATCTCTTTGTGGCGAATACTCTTCTACCACAGATACATTATGTATATTTGTATTGTATCTCACAGCTATTAATCCACCGATTCTTAACTCATAATTTTCAGTTCTATCAATCTCAATATCAACATATTCGGATAATTGTTTTTCTAAGGCATCTCTTCTGTCCAGCATATCATTAGGGGGAACCAATTGTTGCCCTATTTGTTCATTGATTTTACCAATATCCGCTAAAATTCCATTAATGATTTCTACATCATCTTTAACCGTATTAATACTTGCTTGTTCTAGACTCTCTATTCCAGAATATAAATTTTGAATATTTTCTACAAGTATTTTTGCGTTATTTTCAACGTTATTTTTATTTATTTCATTATTTGGATCTGATCTTAAATTTTCCATGGACTGAAAATATCTGTTTAAGTCATTTGAAAACCCACTGTCTGTTGTTTCAAAAAAAAGTGATTCTATGTCAGCGAGTTTAGACGACAATTCAGTAAAATAGGCTTCTTTACCATTCTCATTTAAAAGATTATCATAAACATATTCACTGGTGATTCGTTTAACATCACCAACCAGAACTCCACGACCAGTGACGCTTCCGTCAATATGTGCAGACTCTCCTAATTCAACGACTCTTTTTTTATATCCAGGAGTATTTTCATTAGCAATGTTGTTCATTACATTTTCAACTGAAGTTCGGGCAGCAGTTAAACCACTTTGGGCAACATGAAGTGAATTTAGCATTGTGACTCCTTTAAAGAATAATATTTCTAATTATGGCATTACAATTCTTAAAGTTAGATTAAAAGGGTGCATATTTAATAAACAACTTTAACAACCACGGCATTTCTAATACATCTTGTTCTGTTCCATCTTTTTTATACATAATTTTCAAATTTGCAATTTGTGCAGAAGTAATTACATTATCAGGAGAGATATCATAAGGTCTTATCACTCCACTGATTATTAATTCTTGCATTTGCCCATCGATTAATAACTGTTTTGAACCTTTAATATAATAGTTTCCATTTTGATAGGTCTCTTCAATTATTGAAGATATTTTTGTTTCAAAACTTTCATCGGCTGCTGATTTAACTGCCCCTTTAAAACTTGAAGAACTATCTGTATCAAAATTTACTCCCAGTGATTTATTAAAGCTGTTAGCATTATTCATGGAAGCCGCTGTATTACCAGTGAAGGGGTTAAGAAGACCTCCTCCAATACTCGCAGATCTATCATTGGTTAATTCTCTTTTATTATTTGAACTGTTTGATAGCTCTTCAGTAATAACAATTTGTATAATATCACCAATTTGCAAATCTTTTTTGTCTGCAAACAGTGAAGCACCTTGTCTAGAGTAAAGTGCTCCTTTTTTCTTAACCAAAATCTTTTCATCTTTTGGAACTTGAATTACAGGCTTAACAAAATCAATTTTTTTCTCTGCACACGCAGAAAAGCTGAGTAAAATAAATATTAAAATTGAAAAAAACTTAAACTTTATCATATTTACTTCCTACTATAAAGTCCAAGTTTATTGCAATCTTTATATTTTTCACACTGTGTTTAACCAATGCCATTACACCATATCTTATCATAAGTGGCTCTAAATCAGTATTAGTATCACAAACTATATATAATCTTTTACCTAGGATTTTGATTTGTTGTACATTTATTTGTCCAATTAAATCAACAGCCGTTTCAGCTTCTCTGTAAATAATTTTTTCAATAGTTTTGGCTTTTTTATTTTTTACAGTCAGTTTTGCTTTCTTTGCTTGTTCTTCTTTAGTATCTTGGCTAAACTCTTCGCTCATATGAAAATAGTATGCAGTAAACATTGCAATAACACTCGCAAAAGAGATTGCTTTTATTATTACTCTTTTATAATCTTTTCTTTTTACTGCTACTATCATATAGTTTTTACTTTATTACAAATGTTGTAAAGTATAACTTTTTAACATTGTTCTTTTTTATATCTTCATCCATCACTGTAGCATCATTAACAACTATGTTTATTTCTTCAATCAATTCTTCTTTTAACAATTCTTTCCCACCAACAGTTAATAACTCTTCACTGCTTCTTGCACTTATTTGTTGAATAACAACATCAATAATTTCAGCTTTATTGTCTTCAACAATCGTAGCAATTGAAGCCTCAGTACTCTTAAGAGAAAAAGAGAGTTTCATTAACTTTTCTCTTCCTTTTGAGTTCGTAATATTTAATACTAAATCATTAATTGGAACTTTAAAAAATTCTTTTGAATCATCACCTGATTCAGCTTTTACCATCTCTTGTCCAGCTTGTGGTTGATCACTAAATACACCTTTTGAATATAACATATATCCACCACCAATAACTGCTAATAATAAAATAACTATCACCGCAACTAGAGCTATCATTAAACCCTTACCCGATTTTTTTGGTTTTGCTTCTACTTCTTCATCAGCCATTTTTATTCCTTAATTATTCAATACTATAATTTTCAAGCATCTGTGTTAAAGTTGCCGCATTTTCAACATCTAAAAACTTTAACAACAATGTAACTTTTTTCTCTTTTAATTTCAAGATTATATCAAAAACATCTTCAATCTTACCATCTTCAATTAACCGATCAAATATTTCTGCTGCTCGTTTGGGTTTCATAGAGTTATATATTTTTGAGGTTTTTGAACCAACAGCACCTTCAATATCATTGAGTATTTCTTTATTTCTGTTATATAAATTTTCGATTTCTTTCTTTTCATTCTCAACTTGAGTCAGTATTTTTTTAATATCTAGTTTCTGCTTTTGATACTTTTTTTCTTTTTTCATATAAAAATCATTCAATTCTTTTTTTAAGTCAAGTATCTCTTTTCTTTGTTTAACAAGAGAATTACTCTCCCCTTGATTGGCATTCATAAATGAAATTAATAAAAAAACACCCAATAAAATTTTTAGCATATTTTTATCCTAACTTGCAATATATTTACTTTGCATATATTCTGCTGCTTCTTCATCTTGTGCTTTAATCATTGCTTTAAATTTTTTCTTTTTCTCTTCTTGTATAATATAATCAAATTGTTCACTCTCTTTTTGTAATTCAATTATAACATCAGTTAATGCTTCAATTTGTTTTTCCAATTTTCTTTTTTCACTTTGTAATTTAATGATATGAGCTTTCATTGTATCTTTATGCATTTGCAAAATTGCAAAATCACTTATGGCTCCATGGCGACTTACCGTGGTGGTAATCATTTGGTTATTTGTAAATAACATCTCTGCATCAATATCAGTAATACGAGAGGTGAGTTGGCCTTTTTCAACCAGCTTTTGATCAACTTGTAATATTTTTAAATTATAAAGTTTTTTAATCATTTATCGCCCAAATATCAATATCATATCCCATAATTCTACAGTATATGCTTCTACTTTATCTCCAATCCAAGGTAAGGATATAAGAATAAATGCTGACACAAAGACTACCTTTGGTACAAAGGTTAATGAAGGGTCATTAATTTGTGTCACTGCTGAAAATACAGAAATAAGTAAACCAATAATCATACTTACGAGTAAAGACGGTAATCCCAACAGCAAAATGGTCATAACCGTGTTTTCTGCAATCCCTATTAAATCCATATATTTACGCTTTTACTTTTATGGTTATCTCCAAAGTTTTATTGTTTAATAAGTTAGAAATTAATGCTGCTATTTCATTCACATTACTTCCACCCATTTCAACTCCAACATTACTTTGTGACGTACTACTACTTTGTGCAGCAGGCTTTATTTGCGCTGGTACAATTGAATTTGCATCAATGTCTTCAAGACCATCCAAGGCAGCCAAAATGTCACTTTCATTTAAATTATCCAACTCTGAAAAATCATCCGACATATTTTCTCCTTCTCCTTTAATAATTTCATCTTCTGTATTATTGTTAACTTGTTCTAAATCATTTAATTCTTCTAAACTTTCCAATTCTGGCAGAGCATCAAATTCTTCCAAGCTCTCTAATTCAGGCAATGATTCTAACTCTTCTAAACTTTCCAATTCAGGTAAATCTTCTAATTCGAAGTTATCTAAATCATCATCTACCGAGTCTTCTTCAGCACTAAGCAAAGAACTTAATTCATCATCTAATTGTATTTTATCATTTTCTTTATCAATATCGCCTATATTGTCACTTTTAGTTAAACTTTCATCTTTTTCTTCATCATTATAAGCTTCATCAACAATATCAATAATAGACTCTTGGATATCCAAATTATCTTTTGTATTGTGATAATCGTCATCTGTATATTCATCATTTCCATCATTGAGTTTTTCAATAATATATTTTGGCAAATCTTCCAATGAATCGATACTAATATCATCTATTCCATGTTCTTTAATAAATTCTTCTTCAATAGCACCTTTAGGTTTTAGAAACTTAATTTTTTCACTCAAAGCATTTTTTCTGTAAATTTTTGCATCATCAATAAGAAAGATTTCTTTAGGGTGTTTTTCTATAGCAGTACGTAATTCTATCAAAGTTTTTATCTCTTGAATAGAGTCGTTTTCTCCCATTCTAAATTTAATATTAGAATGATCAAATATTTTATGAATGTCACTTTTAAAACTGGCATTACCATAAATAAATATATTCAAAAAAATAACCTTAAATAATTTTTTTTTAAATTATACCATTTTTTATAAAATTTTAGATAAAATTGTCTTATCTAAAGAAAAAGGTAACAATGTTGAGACTTCTATTAGTATTAATTTTATTTATTTCATCACTTAATGCTCAAATAATTAAAGATATAACTAATATTGTAGGTATTAGAACCAACCAATTAGTTGGATATGGTTTGGTTGTTGGATTATCAGGAACGGGTGATAAAAGTCAATTTACCATGCAGTCACTAAAAAACCTTCTTGCTAATGCCTTAATCAAAACACCCACAACATCTATAAAATCAAAAAACATTGCAGCAGTGATGGTAACAGCGGATCTTCCACCATTTTCCAGACAAGGTGATAAAATAGCCATTAGACTCTCAGCTATTGGTGATGCAAAATCAATTAATCATGGTCAACTTATCCTAACACAACTAAAAGGTGTTGATGGAAAGATATACGCTTTAGCACAAGGAACAATTATAGCCACAGATGGGAATCCAACCACTGGGTTTATAAGTGAGGGAGCATCTATTGAAAATGAAATAGATTTTACTTTACACAATGAAAAAGAGCTCACCTTTAGTTTAATAAAAAGCAGTGCAAAAGATGCTTTTTTAATTGAAACGAAAATTAATAAACGATTTGGAAAAAAACTGGCAATTGCTATAGATACAAGAACAATCAACGTAAACAAACCAGAGAATATTTCTACGGTAAACTTTATTTCAATCATTCAAAATATAAAAATACACACAGATATTAAAAAGAAAATTATTATAGATAAAAGAAGAGAAACGATTATTGCTGGTGGGAATATAACAATTAGCCCAGTAACACTTGCCAGAGATAGTTTCACTCTCCGAATTAAAAAATCAAATTTAGATGATGAACAATGGAATAATGCAGCAGCTAATCCAGGTGTAGATATTGGAGATGATGTTAAGATTGGGAATAAACCTATTGAAGTAAATATTAATAATGCCTTGATTAATGCAAAAAATTCTCCTACTATATCAGACTTAATGAGAGCGATGAAAGTTATGAGACTTCCAATTGAAGATATCATTGAATCAATCGAGATGTTAAAAGATTTAAATGCAATTGATGTTGAATTGGAAATAAGAGGATAATATGGCAGAATTTTTAAGTCAAGACGAAATTGATGCTCTCTTAGATATTGCCGAACAAGGCGAGGATATTGAGCAGGATTCTGATGAACAAGCAATATCAAAAGAAAAAAACTACTCAATTTATGACTTTAAAAAACCCAACAGAATATCAAATGAACAATTTAAAGCCTTTTCAACTTTACATGACAAAATGTTAAGAGATTTAACTACTGATTTATCTGCAATGCTTCGAAAGATAGTTGATGTAAAATTATACAGTATTGAACAAATGACCTATGGAGAATTTATTCTTTCTATTCCTCAGTTGACTTCTTTAAATACCTTATCAATAAAACCTCTTGATGGAAGAATTGTAATTGAGTGTAACCCAGGAATCTCACATAAAATTATTGCAGAACTTCTTGGAAGTGGTGCAGTTGCAGCCAGTGATAATTTAGATAGAGAGTTAACAGAAATCGAAGTTGAGATTTTCGACCACTTTTATCAACTATTGGTTACTCATATGTATGAAGCTTGGGATGAAGTATCAACAATAAATTTTAAAATACAAACCAGAGACACCAATGCAAATGCCATTCAAATTATTTCAGACCATGAGATTGTATTGTTGGTTGTTCTTGAAATAACCATTGATGAAGAGTCTGGTTTCTTATCCATTTGTTATCCTATTTCTTATATCGAATCACTTTTAAATAAAATTGTTGAAAAAATATTTGCAGAGGGTAAAAATAAAAAAATCAGTAGAAAACGAGATATTACAACATTGATATCTGGTGCTAAAATGAATATTCAAGCCATTATGGCTGAAACAGAAATTTCTGTTTTTGATATCTTAAATCTAAAAGAAGATGATGTGATTGTTTTTAATAAAAATGCCACCAGTGCTTCAACCAAATTATACGTCAACAATAAGGAAAAATTCTTATCCGCAAGTGGTTTATCTAATAACAGAAAAGCGGTACAAATACAAGCAAATATAGATCATGAAAAACAAGAAACATTAGATACATTAAGAACTATGAGAGAAGAGAGAAGAGTTCAAGCAAAAGAATCAAAAGCAAATATTGAAAGACTTCTAGCAGATAAAAATAGTTATTAATATACCTTTGTAAAAACTACATATCTACAAAGGTACATATAAATAATTTAAATTATTCTTGAATACTCCAATTTAAAACTTCATCACTATACATAGGAACCACATTTTGTGTTTCACTAGAATAACTGCTTGGTACTTTAAATTCTTTTTCAATTAAAACAATCTCTTTTTTTGGAGGCGTTATATTATAAATTTTCAATGCATTTTGACTGACAAAGGCACTTAAGTTATCAAGTTTCCCATTTTTATCAAATAAGTCCACTAATACTTGTAACGCTATGGGTGCGGTAAATACTCCTGCAGCACAACCACATGCTTCTTTTGCATGTTTTGGATGAGGAGCTGAATCAGAACCAAACATTACTTTAGGATGTCCTTCAAGAGCAACTTTAACTAAAGCATCTCTATCTTCATATCTTTTTGCAATGGGTTTACAAAACAGATGGGGTTTTAACATACCACCTGCTACATCATCTAATGTTATTAAAAGATGTTGTAAGGTAATGCTTGCATAAATATTATCATATTTATCCAATAAATCCACAGCATCTTTTGTAGTAATATGTTCCATAATGATTTTTAATTTAGGAAAATCCTTTGCTAAAGATTCATAAATTGGCATAAATTCTTTTTCTCTGTCCATAACAAAACCATTTGTTTCACCATGAATACATAAAGGAATATCAAGCTCAATCATTGCTTCAATTGTTTCTTTTAACTCAATTGAATCAATGACGCTCACTCCACCTTCACTATTAGTTGTAATTCCTGCTGGATAAAGTTTTAAGGCTAAAATATCATCTTTAACATCTTTTAAAAATTCTTTTGAATACTTTTGAAAAAACAAGGTCATATAAGGTTCAAATTTTTCATCACCAATTGCATCGATAATTCTTTGTTTATATGCAACAACTGCTTCTTTTGAGGTAACTGGTGGAACTAAATTTGGCATAATAATACCACCGCAAAAAGTCTTTGCGCTTAGTGGTGCTACGAGTTTTAGCATATCTTCATCTCGCAGATGAATATGCATATCTAAAGGTGTATCTATTATAAAAGTACGCATATTATATTGCTTCTTCGTCTTCTTCACCTGTTCTAATTCTTACAATTCTTTCAATATTGCTTACAAAAATTTTACCATCACCAATTTTACCTGTTTTTGCAGCTTCAGCAATGATTTTAATTGTACTTTCAACATTTTCCTCAGCAACAATTAAATCCAGTTTTATCTTTGGTAAAAAATCAACGACATATTCTGCACCTCTGTAAAGTTCACTGTGACCTTGTTGTCTACCATAACCTTTTACATCTGATACTGTCATACCAGTAATTCCAGCTTCAGTTAAAGCATCTTTTACATCTTCTAATTTAAACGGTTTAATAACTGCTTCGATTTTTTTCAATGGTAATCCTTTTTTCTTTTCTCTATTTTAACTAAATATATTTAAATATAAATTATCTTACTAAATTACAAAATTGTTTTATTGCTGTAGATTTTTGTCAAGGTCAAGGCGGAAGTCAAATTTATCACAGGAGCTTACAATAAGTAAGTGAGTGTGAGAAATTTGACTTCCAACGCAGAGATTGTCAAAAAGCTACTGCTGTAAAACTATTTTCTAGAATGCTCGTTTGAACTCTGGGTATGCTTCTAAACCACACTCTTCTACATCAAGACCTTGTGACTCTTCATCTTCACTTGCACGTAACGGCATAATTTTATTAATAATAAATAATACGATATATGAACTTACAAATGCAAAGGTACCAACTACGGCAATACCTTTTAGTTGTCCACCAAGGGTAATGTCATCTCCATTACTTGCGAAAATTCCAACCGCTATTGTTCCCCAAATACCATTAACTAAGTGTACAGATAAAGCTCCAACAGGATCATCTAATTTAAGTTTATCAAAAAATGGTACTGCAAATACAACTAGTGCTCCACCAACTGCACCAATAATAATTGGTTGATAAATATTATATAAATCAGGACCAGCAGTTACTGCAACCAATCCACCTAAGGCTCCATTTAATACCATCGTGATATCCAGTTTTTTATACTTGAAGTACATAAACATTCCAACGATAATTGCTCCTGCAAGGCCAGCAGTGTTTGTATTCATAATAGTTAAAGCAACGGCATCCGCACTCTCTTTACTTGAAATTGAACCAACACTTCCACCATTAAAACCAAACCAACCAATCCATAATAGAAAAGCTCCCAGTGTAACTAATGGAATATTTGAAGCAGGAACAACTCTTACTCCACCACTTTTAGGATATCTTCCTTTTCTTGCCCCAATAATTAAAATTGCAGCCAATAAAGCCCATCCACCCGTACTGTGAATTACTGTTGAACCTGCTAAATCATACATAGAAAGAGACAGCGCCGTTCCTTCTAACATGTTTGAACCCCAAGACCAGTTTACAACCACAGGATATAAAACAGAAGCCATGATTACCGTGAATATAGCAAGAGGAATGACTCTGGCTCTTTCACTCACACCACCACTCATAATATTGATTACTTTACCAACAAATGCCATTTGAAACATAAATGCTGCCCACTGGCTCATTGAGTCACTTCCAAAATCTCCAAATGCTACAGAGTAACCAACCAATAAAAATGCCAATGATGCAATTGCATATATCATTGTATTGACCATTAATACTGCTGAAACATTTTTTGTTCTAACAAGTCCAGCTTCAAGCATAGCAAAACCGGGAACCATAAATATGATTAATGTCATTGCAAAAATTGCAAAGAATGTATCAAGTACATAACTAACTGAGTTTAAATCCATTTTCTTCCTTCTAATCTTTTTATGGTGTAAGTATAATGGAATTATTTTTTATTGTTATATTTTGATTACTTATTTTTTATACAACTATGTGATTTTTATGCAGTATTACTATATATTTTCTGTTTAATAATTATACAAATGAAGAGTATATTTTTTCCCATTAATGGTCTGAAGCTGCTGTAAAAGGTTGTTTATGCTTTGCTATTGAAGTAACTTTAATGAATATGTAATCTTTAGTATCTGTATATTTTTATTATCTAGAGGAAGTAGTTTAGATAAAACAAGGGATAATATAAATTATATCATCCCTATATATTTGATTATTTAGAATATATTAAACAGCTTCGCTTCCGCTTTCACCTGTTCTGATTCTAACAACATCTTCAATTGCAGTTACGAAGATTTTACCATCACCAATTTTTCCAGTTTTAGCAGAATCGACAATAGTAGATACCGTTTTTTCAACTTCTTCGTCATTTACAATTAATTCAATTTTAATTTTTGCAAGAAAATCTACAATGTACTCTGCACCTCTGTAAAGCTCACTGTGACCTTGCTGTCTACCGTAACCTTTTACATCAGTTACAGTCATACCAATAATACCACTTTCAACCAAAGCCTCTTTTACATCTTCAAGTTTAAAAGGTTTGATAATTGCTTCAATTTTTTTCATTTTAATTCCCTATTGTTTAAATCTATTTCCACAGCAACTTTTGCATATTGTAAAAGTTGCTGTGGGGTTGTAGATTTTGGATAAGGTCAAGGCGGAAATCTAAATTATTATAGGAACTTACTACGGTAAGTGACTGTGATAATTTGGATTTTCAACGCAGAGATTATCCAAAAGATGCAACCCTACATCAATCTTTTAAGCTCGTTTGAACTCTGGATAACACTCTAATCCTGTTTCATGAATATCAAGACCATTAATCTCTGTTTCTTCATCAACTCTTAATCCCATTACGACATCTATAATTTTCCATACAATATATGAAGAAATAAATACAAATGCTCCAATTACAACGATACCTTTAAGTTGTGCTATTATTGTTACTTCTGGATTAAAGATTCCAACAGCTAATGTTCCCCAGATACCTGCAACTAAGTGAACACTTAATGCACCAACTGGATCATCAATTCTTAACTTATCCCATAATGGAACTGCAATTACAACTAAAGCACCACCAACACTACCAACAATAAATGATACAACCATTCCAAGATCAGGACCAGCAGTTACAGAAACAAGACCTGCTAAAGCGCCATTTAAAACCATAGTTAAATCCACTTTTTTATAAATAAATTGTGTAAGTAAAGCTGCAGCCATAGCTCCAGCACAAGCCGCCATATTTGTATCAGCAATAACCATTGCAATACCATCTATGTCTGCTTTTGAACCTAGTGCTAACTGAGAACCACCATTAAATCCAAACCAACCCATCCATAAAATGAATGTACCTAAAGTTGCTAATGTTAAGTTTGAACCAGGAATTGGTCT
>ENA-ORXI01002318-ORXI01002318.1-sediment-metagenome-genome-assembly--contig:-NODE-2318-length-13772-cov-12.053012_pt1 | contig 13772 bp, 11 predicted proteins | sample MGYA00237861_ERZ511468 | MGnify/ENA primary metagenome ERZ511468 (study PRJEB26299, sample SAMN06266213) | sediment metagenome | isolation source: Hudson Canyon methane seep mesocosm | place... | reverse complement strand
AAAATTACGAATGTCGCGCGGTTAGATAAAAAATGACGCCGCGCACGACAAGACAAATTTCTGGAGTGTTAATTTTCTTGTTCAGATTTGATATCTAGAAATATATAGTCTGGAGCCGACCCAAAGCGGTCTAAATACAATTCTTAATTACTTCGATGATTGGATATTTTGATGGAGTGGGTGCGATGACTGCTTACTAAATAAAAGAAGACATTACATTTTTTGAGGTCTTCACTTTTGTAATCCTAACTATTTAGTTCTGATATCAATCCTAAAATAGTTGGCCTTCATCATGAATTCTTTTTACACTCATTTAGAAAATGCTACATTAGCGCCTGAATACACCTGATAGTTTGAATAAGAAATTAGCTATAGGACTTTGGCATACTTTGATTATGCTCGCTGGAATAGCCGGGAAATAGTAATATTGGTCAAAAATAATTCAAAATCAACATCATAAAGAGTTGAAATTTTCCTGCTCCTAAACAAGGAATATAAGTGGCGATATTAGATCATTTAGCCGAAGAGTTTAATCAAGACACTATCCTATTTATAGGGTCAGGAGTATCTGTTCCCGCTGGGCTTCCTTCATGGTGGTCATTAGTTTCATGGTTAAGGGATTATACATCGGCAATAGGCGGCAATGTTGCCGCAGCGAGCGCTTTTCTAGAAGAGAATGATTTAGTAAAGGCTGCTACGGCATTAACTACAGAGCTAGTAAAACAGGATAAATCACTGATAGATTATTTCAATGACGATGAAAGATGCTCAGTTTTTCGTACAGCTGAACCGCAAGAGATTCACAAGTTAATTTCTCAGCTACCCACCTCTTCTGTAATCACACCTAATTACGACCTGTTACTTGAAAAAACTTATGATATGGCAGGTTGTCCACTACAGGTGGTTCATAAGGGTGAAGTAGAATCTTTAAATAATATCAAACGCAATAAGCTAGCTTGTTATTTATACAAATACCATGGTTGCATCACCAAGCCAGAGCATATCGTATTAGATTACAAACAATACAACACTGAAATTCATGGTCAGAGTTCTGACGCTGAGTGTTTGAAGAATTTGATTCAAACAAAAACGTTCGTTTTTATAGGTTCAGCTTTAGAAGACCCTGATTTTAATCATGTACGAGATTATTTAAATCAAATAAACCAGCCCAGTAGCATTGAATTCTGGGCCTTTATGAGAAATTGCGAAGCGAAAGTCGATTTTTATAAGGATACGTATGGTATCAACTTAATAAGTTATTCTGGCGATGGTCATGACCATTCAGACTTGTTAAATAAACTCGAAGAACTCTTAATCAAAATCAATGCTGTAGACGAAAGAAAACTAGAAGCAATTAAATTAGCTAACCCTGTAGTTAATGTCTCAGGAAGGCATGATGGCTCACTAAGACAAGCTTTAGTTCAAGCTAATGACGAAATTATCCCCCTTGATGAACAAATTCTAGGCTTCGTTGCTTTTTTTGGCACGGTAGAGAAAGATGAGTGTTTCAAGTACTTGAACGTTTATAAAGGGAATGACTTAGCAGACGTTTCTAATCGTGTAGACTATTTAATTATTCGAAAATTGCTTAAGCAAACTGAACATTTTTTACTGCCAATTAGGGAAGGTTATTCGATAGAAGCAGCGGAAATTGTAGAAGACGACATTATGGAATATTTGGCGGAGCGTGATAATGGATAATTTAAAACTAAAAGCTCTAGAGTATTTTGCAGCTAAGCCCCATGATGACCAAAAGGCTAAAAAGTACCTAAAAAATATTTATAAGGAAATACATGAGACAATAGATGAAGCAAGTTCATATGATTCTATTTCTTTGGCTTTTGAGGTTTTAGAGAAGTTTATTAGTCACGTTGCTGGCGACGCTATTATAGACTTGGACTTGTGTTGGCAGAAACTGCACAAAGGTGAGGAGCTAGTATTAAGTGATACTTACTTCAGCAAGTATCACACAAAAGAAAAGTTATATGCCAAGATTATAAGTTTACTAGGAAGGCTTAGATATATAGAGCAAGATAAAATTGTTCCGATTTTATTTCGTTTTTGGAAAGAAGAGGAATCTACCCAAAAAGATGTTGAAAAAGTTTTTAAGGAGCTAGCTGAGTTTAATTTGCACGCTGTAGAACAAATAGGGTTTAGTCCCCAATTGGCATTACTCGATGTCATTATGCAGTTGTCAGATGAAGAAAAATTTGAATTCTTTACTATTGTAATTATAGTTTTCAAGCAATTTCTATCAACGGATATAGAAAGCCATAGCTGGGAATATCACACCGTTACAACTAAGTCTATGGCTATACCAGCGTCAGAGCATATTGAGAAACTACGATCAGAAACTGTTTCATCTCTGATTAGTATGTATATGAATGCGAAAAAGCTTGAATTTAAAAAAGAACTTCTAAATGCTATGGATAGTGCCTGCCGTATTTGGTCGAGAACACAAGTGGACGATGGTGCAAGGCAGATTGTTGGTGAAAACGCTATTAAAGTACTGGAGTTTTGGTCTTCTTTAGTCACTACAGAGTCTTTAGAGTTAGTACAAAAAGTCGAACATGATGCTTACTGGAACTATTACCACGCAAATAGTCAGCAAGTTAAGGAAGCAGCCTTAAACGTAGAAACAGCTATTAAAAGTAACAAAGAATACCAGGTATATCGTGACCTAGTTGGGTTTGAAGGGGTGTTTGGTAGTTGGGAAGAAGAGCGTAACTTAAAGGGTGATTATGACAAGCAAAGAGACATACGCGAAAAGCGATTAAAAGCACACATAAAAAATGTTGATAAAGGTAACCTTCAAGAGTGGTTATCTAGAGTTGAGCACTATTTGAAAACGGACTCTAGAGACCTAGCAACATTTCCAGAGTTATTTAAGTTTGTGGAAGTTATTTCAAATCGTTTTCCAAAAGAGGTTCTATCAAGATTTGAAGAAACAGCAGCATTGGATAAATCAGCAATACCAATATTTATAGGCGTGTGGAATTCATCACTTAAGGGTAAATTCATTAACAAGATTGCTCAATGGTTAGATGAATCTAAATATTTATGGCAGCTTTCAGTTGCATTTATAAGTTTTGATGAAGTCAGTTATACCCTAATAGATAAATTTGTAGATAAAGCAATAGCCATTGAAGACTCACAAAGCATGAGCTCTTTTATTCGAGTCATGGATAAATGTAGCAAATATTTATCTGTAGAAGTGATCAATCAATTATCTGGAAAAATATTTACCTTTTTAAATCAACAACAAAACACGACATGGATTAATTATGTGTGGTTTGCAAGAAAAGATCAGTCATTTATAGATCTTCTATCTGAAGGAAGTATGAAGCTTTTGGTGGATAACTTGGTGTATGTCGACAATATCGATCATCAAGTCGAAAGCGTTTTAGAGCGCGTATCACTAAATAACATAGTTAACGTATTTTATTTCTTTGAACAACGAATTAAGCGTAAAAAACCAAAATATAATGATTTGGAAGATAGATATGAAGATATACCGTTTAGTCTATATTCCATAAATAAAGTATTAGCTGAAAATCCAGAAAAGCTAATTGAACTAATTAAAAGTAATTATGAATATGAGTATGGTATTCATCAGTATGGTGTTGCAAGTCTATTCAAGAAATGTTTTTCACCATTTGAGCCGCAGCTAATAGACTTAATTTTAGAGAATTTAAACCTCTCTAATGATAAAGAGCTTAATTTGGTCTTGGCAATAGCATCAAGTTACGAAGGCCATCTATCTATCCTTCCACTAGTGAGGCGAATACTTAAGGAAATAGAGTATGATGAAAATAATGTTGGTCGAATAAATAGTTTGCTAATGAGCACAGGGGTTGTTCGCGGGGAATATGGTGCCGCTGAAGCATACAAACGCAAGCTAGAAGATATAAGTCCATGGCTTAAGGATGACCACGTCAACGTTGTTAAATTTGCTCATCAATATTGTGAATTCTTAAGAAGAATTATTAAAGAAGAGATAAAAAGAGTTGACGAGCAAGTTGCTATAGAAAAGCACCATTATGGTTTGGGCGATTCAGATTAATAAAATTTGTATGACTCATAGTTGTGATAATTGCATGTTATTCATCGCAGCAAGATATGAATATTTTATCCACATTAAGGGATCAAAGCTCTTTTCAATGGAAAAGATGTCGGTTCTATATATTTAAATGTCCGGTATCTGCACCAAAGAAGTCCACCAGACAGCCACCAAAACTGACCCAGAAGTCGACTAAAGTGATACGACAATTTACTACTCAAAGTCCGCTACTGGCACTAATCAGTTTGGTAATACGGTGAACTCATGCCCTGAGGGGCGCAAACTTATTGCTTATTACCTCTGAAGGCGCATTATGATGAAAACGCAAGTTTCCCCAAAATGACATTGGAACAAAAACAAGTTTATTGGCTCCGTAGAGACTTATGTGTGCTATTTTTAGTCACTGAAGGACGTTGTTAGGTTGGCTTAGTTTTTATAATTTGAATGAACTGCAATTATAAGCTGTATTGATTAATCAGGGCATTGCTTGATGTACTTATCAGAAGCCTATCTAATGAAAAGGAGGGGTAGAAAAAGGTTCTATTGTTTTTTACAGTTTCATTGTGTAAACGTACCAATATTGCGTAGGTAACTATGAATAAAAATGAAATTTCTTGCCAAGTAAATACCGTAGTTCAAAAGCCTAATCCGTCTTCAATTGCATTTGCCAATGAGCAAATAGCTAATAATATAAGCCAGTTTCATAGCAGTATTCCAAACTATATTCCGACACCTCTTGTTAAATTATCAACGCTTGCCAAGCATTTGGGCATAAACGAGATTCTTGTAAAAGATGAAAGCCAACGGTTTGACTTAAATGCATTTAAGGTTTTGGGTGCCAGCTTTGCAATCGCAAAATATTTAGCTGAAATGTTAAAACAAAAAGAAGATGAATTAACGTTTCAAAAAATTATTACTGAACAATCAAAATATAAGGGCATTACCTTTGTGACAGCAACCGATGGCAATCATGGCAGGGCGGTTGCTTGGGCAGCGAAACTATTTGGTTGTAAGTCTGTGGTGTATATGCCAAAAAGCTCTTCTTTAGCAAGGCTAGAATCTATCAAAAATTATGGGGCTGACGCTTCCATCACGTCAATGAACTATGATGATACAGTTGTTTATGCAAGCCAACAGGCGCAAAAAGAGAACTGGGTGCTCCTTCAAGACACATCATGGGAGGGATATGAAAAAACGCCATTACATATCATGCAAGGTTATTGCACGCTGCTAAAAGAATATATGAGCCAAGAGCAAGAAATATGGCCAACTCATGTATTTGTTCAAGCCGGTGTTGGTTCGTTAGCCGCCGCCATTCTTGCTTACCTTTGTAATATTACTGATCGGCCTATGCCAAAATTTATAGTTGTTGAGCCTACTGGGGCTCCATGCCTGTTCGAATCTAAAAGACAGGATAAACGCTTTACTGTAACAGGTGATTTATCCACTATTATGGCGGGGCTAGCATGCGGTGAGCCAAGTCACATTGGGTGGGAGATATTAAGATTGGCCGCAAACGCTTTTTTAAAGTGCTCAGATAATGTAGCCCGTAGGGGAATGAAGGTATTGGGAAATCCCTTAGAAGGTGATCAACGTATCGTATCTGGAGAATCAGGTGCTGTGACACTCGGAGCTTTGTTCGACATATTATCAAATAAAGAATGCTATGAAATAAAAGAAGAATTAAGTCTAACTAAAGATTCTAATGTATTGTTATTTTCAACTGAAGGGGATACTGATCCAGGCGCTTACCTTGACGTCGTTTGGTTATAAGTTGGTATTAATCACGTCAGTGCACTTAGTGGCCGTGTACTGGTACTTTGTCTGCCTCCTCGCGATTATCCAAATTGCATAGAGGGATCAGTAATAAAATTTGGGGCTAATACCTGTCTTACTCAAGATTTAAATTACTGAACTCAAGCAGCCAACACTTAGCCTGCTTGATGAGTCATCTAGCTTTGATGCGTCATGTCATCATACCCACTTTATTAGTAATTATTTGTCTATCCAGCATTGTTAAGCCCTAAGAAAATCTTCTTTCATAGCACTTGTGAGGCGGTTTTCAACAAGCTCCGAATTTGAACGACTAGCTGTCAACTTTTAGACCTGATAAAGCCAAACCAAACTCCAATTATATACTATGATTACTGGATAACCCATTTTGTAGAGTGCGGATTAACATGCTTAAATCTTGGGGAATCAAACTGACCGTCTTGTTACTGCTAATCGGCAGTAATCTGGCTGTTTCTGACGAACTCAACATTGTAGGAGAGCATTCTCCTCCCTATCTTTTTGAGCACCAAGGCTCTATCGCAGGTATAGATGTTGAAATAATTAGACACATATTTGATCGCCTCAATGTCAAGTACAATATCTCACTGTGTCCGCGAGCACGGTGCAGGGAAATGCTCAAGAGTGGTCATGCTGACATAGGTATCTCTTTTCCACGTACACCAGACCTCGCCCCCTACATCAACTTTCCAAGTATTTTTTCACGAGATAACGAATTTGTGTTGTTCACACATAAAGAAATTCAGTATGCACACGACGCGACTAGCCTTTCTTACGCCAAACGAAATGATTTCTTGATTGGGGTGGTTCGAGGTGAACCTTACAGCGATTTACTCTGGGAGTTATTTCCGTTTAGCGGCGCCAGAATGAGAGATTACAACAACCAGCTATATCCTGTCATTGATATTGCTCATGGCTTCAAAATGTTAAATCTCAATCGAGTCAATGGCTTCATTGCAGATGAGCTCTCGGCGCGATTTACAACGAAAAAACTCAAGCTTCAGAACATACGGCAGTATGACTTCATAGCTTTTTTTCAGCCTACAACTAATGTTTTTGGAACCGCTTCAACTTTTAAAAATGCAGAATATGAAAACCTATCAGTGCTCTTAGATGCCTATGAAAAGGAACTGAAGGAATTCAAGCAATCGCCAAGTTTTTACCGTCTTTTTAGCTGGGATTGGCAAGAAAACCCAACATATCACCCCGAAAAAAGGACTAAAAGCCCTTATTCACTTGGAGAAACTATCAATATTGGTTTTCTCGCTGCTTTGTCCGGGCCATCTTCAGGGTGGGGTAAACCAGGGTTAACGGGTATCAATCTATTCTTATCGGAAATTAATGCGCGCGGGGGGCTACTTGTTGGAAATACCCGGTATCCACTCAGCTTAAAGGTTTACGATGATAAGTCTGATCCAAAACTAGCGCTAAAAGGGGCAAAGGAATTGGTCGAGAAGCATCAGGTAAAGTTTATTAGCGGCATTGGCGGCGCGAGTGCAGATGCCAGTCATCCTTTTTTGACCGAAAACAAAGTTATATATGCCAGTTTGATTGCAACGGATATTAAACCTGAGCGTCCTTACCTATTGGCTGGAGGCGATGTTACACCGAGGATAGACATGCTCCGGCCTTGGTACCACAAGAATAGAAATCCGATACTAAAGCGTTGGGCCGTTGTTTCTCAAAAAGACCCTACTGCCCAAAGCTCTCAAGCCTGGGAAGTTGGTGCTGCACTTGCTGAGGGTTGGGAGGTGGTATACGACAAACACTTTCCAATAGATACAAAAGACTTCTCCAATATTGTTGCAGAAGTAATAGCAAGCAAGCCAGACGTCATTAGCTTAAATTTGACCTGGCCAGGTTTTGTTGAGCTCATTCTTAAAGAGATTTTCATTCAAGGATATCGAGGGGAGGTTTCGGCAAATTACATGGATGTAGAAGCCAACCTAAAACGTGTACCGAGTTGGTTTCATGAAGGCATTGTCGATAGCTTTCCTTTATTTAATGACCCTTTTTGGGGAAAGGCTTCCAAACAATACGATTTTTATCAGAAGTGGCTAAAGGTTTATGGCGCCGGAGCTCCCAAGGATCTGAAAAGAGATTTTACGGGAATAGATTGGGACCATGTCATTATGTTGAAAATATGGGCGTTTGGCGCTCAACTAGCCAAAAGCTTCGATCCAGACAAAATAATTGAGGCCTTACGCGCACAGAAATCTTTCCCTACCTTACTGGGCAAAGCGTCGATGTCCGGAGAGCAAATGTGGGGAATCAAAAATATGGTTTCGCCCCCTGTGCCAATCAACGAGGTTCGAAACGGGGTTAAGCGCATTCAAACAATTAAGAAATTCGATGCCTGGTTTGAGTCTAGAAGGGACGAGATAATCTCGATAGTGAAAGGGAAAGGCTACTACTGGAAACAGTAATAGGGCTCGTTAGGCACCGATCCCAGAGTGAAAACGGGGCGTCGATTGAATGGTTTTTGTCGCAATAAGGCATGCATAAGGAAGGAGTTGAGGCACGTGATTAGAGTAATGTTTGCGTTAGCTGTTGCTTTGTTAGTGTCGCCAGTAGGAGCTCAAACTCAAGGGGTTCGCCTGGATTTTCACGTGCCCAGTGCTGTGACATTAGAAAGTACCGATGTTTATATCGACCTGATACGGAGGTTTGAGCGGCGGCACCCTAATATCAAGATTAATCTGTTACCCGAAGACAGCTACGACAAAGTGCTTAACAAGGTGATTAAGCGCGCGTCTCAAAAACGTGCCTCGGGAGTTTTTGTTGCCGAAGTATCCGAGCTACTAACCTTGAAATATGCGTCGGCTATTATCCCGCTGGACGAGTTCCTTAAACATCATACGCCGCCGGTAGACACTTACCTTGGAGAGTTCTTGGATGCATTCCTTGATAACAGTTTTGATGATCATGGGCGACTCTATGCTTTGCCGTTATTCAGAAGTATACCTCTCATTTACTATAACCTCGATAAACTTGAGCAAGTCGGTTATACCAATGAACAACTACCAAAAAACTGGGAACAATTAAAAACACTATTAATCAAATTATATGAATTTTCGAATGACACCCCACTGGGTTTGGCAAATAATTGGTATGACTGGGTGTTTGAGTCTTTCGTTCGTCAAAATGGGGGGAGCCTTGCGAATAGCACCAATACTGACGTGTTATTTGACAGTCAACCGGTAATAGAAAGCCTGACGTTTTGGCAGGACCTGGTTAAATCCAAATTAATGGCACGTTCGCCGGGTAGCTGGAAGGACTCCATGAACAGTTTTGTTTCTCAGCAAACTTACCCGGTCATCTATTACTCTTCCAGCGGCATCGCCGTGGCAAAAAAACATGCTAAATTTAGGTGGGCTACCAGCGTCATGCCAGGCAAGAAAAAATTTGCCGCATCTGTTGGTGCCGGGAATATTTTTGTTTCAACTTACTTAAGCGAGAAACAGAAAGTTGCTGCCTGGAAGCTTCTTCGTTATCTCACCGAGCCTGAAATTCAGGCAAAAATTGCTTTTCATACAGGTTATTTTCCAGTTATCAAACAGGCATATGCGACCGAGGTACTCGCTCAACGGTATAATTACAGACCTTATAAAACTGCGCTGAAACAACTGGAGTTCGCAGAAGCAAAAATTATGACGCGAGACTATAAATGGATCAGGCAGATATTGAAAAAAGCCATAGATGAAAGCATTGATAACTTGGCGCCAGTAACTGAAAGTCTCGAGCGAGCACAAAACCAAGCTAGGCAACGATTAAATAAGCCCTAAGCAATTATATTACAAGACACTGGGGTCAGACTCACTGCTGTCCCATAAACTTTTACAAAGCTAAATCCCCCTGTAGAACGTTGCGCTCATCATCAGGGGGTCACCTCTCAGTAGCACCCATAAGTCTCTGCGCATAAACAAATTCAACTGTAAAAGCCTAAGTATTTTCTGCATAGATAGATCAAACTGACTGCTAAATTTTAGATAAGCCAGCATTACCGTAACAGCTCCCTCGAGCACTCATGCTGCATAGGATGCCATTTTCCTTTAACATATGCTGATAGTCATCGCTGACGTATTGAGCTCCTCTATCAGAATGAATGATGAGGCCATCACTTGGTTTTCTTGCTGCCACAGCCATCGCTAACGCGTTCATCGCAATGTGGCGGCCCATGTTCTTATCCATCGACCAGCCAATGATTTTACGTGAGTACAAGTCCATTACGACAGCTAAGTAGACAAAGCCTTGTTTCGTTTGTATATAAGTTATGTCTGATGACCAAACTTGATTTGGAGCTTTTGAAACAAAGTTTTGGTGTAGCAAATTTGGCGCAGGTTCAGCGTATGGATTAGACATAGCTGTTATTCTAAATACACGCTTAGGGCGGCCTTTTAATTGCGCTATACGCATCAACCTAGCCACTCTGTTTTTACCACAAACTTGCCCGTCAGAGTTAAGCGCAGCCCTGATCCTTGGGGCTCCATATACACCTCTGCTTTGCTCAAATACTTTTGATATCTGTTCGGTTAATTGAATGTTTTCTTGTTTGGTTTTACAAAGTGGCCGACTTAGCCAGGCGTAATAACCACTGCGTGAAATATCCAATAGAGCACACATCATTTGTACGGGATAACTGTTGCGGTGCCGCTTAATACAACAAAATTTTAACCGGACTCCTTGGCGAAGAACACCACCGCATCTTTTAAAAAATCACGCTCTTTTTAAACTTTAGCCAGCTCTTTTTTGAACTTAGTTAATTCATTATGAGTGGTTTGTTTATTACCTTTGAAAGCATCATCACCTTTCAAGCGAAACTCATCACGCCAACGACTTAATTGCCTAAAACTAATCCCTAGTTCTTCGCAAACACTATTAGCAGTGACACCATCTTCAGAAGCTTTGAGTATCGCCATTCGTTTAAACTCAGCAGGGTAACGTTGATAACTTTTGCCTTTTGTCATGAAACACCTCCTGTTGCATCTCTACAACATTATAGTGTGTCCACCAGAATGGGGTAAGACAACACCTGATGTCGGCTCTTGGCACTTTTGAGCAATCATCAACTGTCGCTTGGCAAGCTGGAGCCAAAATGCAAGTTTTTCCCAAAAATAAGGCGCACGAAATCATCAAAAAAACTCAACTTTGGTAAGGTATCAAGAGTCTTTTTTTTACCCGAACTTGCGGTTGAAGGTCTGGGTTAACTTGACCAAATTATATTAATTTAACTTGCGCCTAAAGTGCTGACAATGGAGTTAAAGCGCCTTTCTAGAACTTCGATAAACCGCTGAACTTAAGTAAAAAGCGCTACCCTTTGAATTGAAGGTAATAGAGTAAACCTAAGCCAAAACGACCAGTTTTATAACTCTGTAAAGTCCCTACAATATTAGAACCATCTCATGATTGGCAGCGGCTCCATATAGGTAAACCATTTCCAAAGAGATGACGGATTTTTATTTTCACTAAACGTACTGAAGCTTTACCTTGTTGGATTGAACGTTTAGAAGAGTCGATAGTTTACGTAATATTAGCCATAATTCTGGTAACCAATACTTACAATAGCTATGGCTGGCGTTGTAAGTATTGGTTATCAGTGCAAATCAAACATAAGTGCTTTAATTGATCTTGCCCAGTTTTGTATAATCGAACAGTTGCTGACACTTAAGTGATGTGAAAATGCGTATTATACTAACTGTTGCCTTGATGGGATTTCACAGTAGTGATCCACCTCTGCAGGTTTTCCAAACCTTTTGGAATAGATATTTTAGCAAAATCACAAACAAAAAGAGCCGCCATACCCGTTATATCCGCGATAGAGAATTTATCATCATATATATAGCTTCTTCCATCAGATAGCTCTGAGTTTAACCAATGCCATTTTTTATCTAAAAGCCTTACCATGCTTTGTGCATATTCTGGAATTTGTTCTACTCGATCCGCAAAAAATGGAAAAGTATGTAAACCAATATTCCCAACAACATTAAAAATATGCTGTTCAATACGACGATTCCACATTTCGATTTTTGCTTGTGCTAGAGGGGTTGCACCCAGTAATGGGTTTTCTGGGTAGAGGTGCTCAAGATACCGACATATGGCAATACTTTCAGTTAAGTAAGTCCCGTCGTCCAATTCAAGAACAGGTACTTCACCAAGGGTATTTTTTGACTGAAAACCAGTTGAGTGTGTTTCACCTTTCATGACATTAAGTGTTGTCGTCGGGATATTAATATTCTTCTCAGCTAAAAAAACATTAACACGAAAAGGGTTGGGGGCTTGAGCTGTATATAAATGCATACATTTTTCCTTATTGAGTATGATAACGTTGCTTTAGCTTGGCATTTTGATTATTTCTGATACTTCAAGCATGCCGCCAATGTCCAAAAAAGGACACGATTTTGCAATTTCTAAGGCCTTTTCAATTGAATCAGTGTCGATGAGGGTATAGCCAGACATAGAGGTCGTACCTCCCAGAGAAATAGAACCATCTGAGTTTACAGTTGTCGTATCTTTAAATGGATTTGCAGGACTAAGTACAGCACCCCCTAAAGATGCTAGCCAATCCATATACTTCGTTCGATGTTGCTTACCTTCTTCTGGCGTTGATGGTTGATTACCGCCTAAATAAGAAATTATGAAGTGTGGCATTAATGCTCTCCTTTTTAATAAACAAAAAACCAGATATGAATATATTGAAAATAATAATATGTTAAAGAACATCTTATTATTTTTGTTAGTATTGCTTACATAGCACATTTTATGGAGGTGTTTATGCCTTATAAACCAGAACACAAACAGGCCACGAGAAAACGAATTATTGAGAGTGCTCGCGTATTATTTAATCGAAGCGGTGTTACAGATGTTTCAATCGATCAAATAATGGCAGCCGCAGGTTTGACGCGAGGAGGGTTTTATAAACACTTCAAAAACAAAGAGGAATTATTTGCTGAAGCTGTGACTCATTTTTTAAATGGTCAAGGAGCTGTTATGCGTTCAATGTCAGGAGTGGATACAGCGCGATCAGGTTTAGAAAGTATACAGCTAATGATTAACGGATATTTATCAACAGAACACTTAGGTGATTTAGATAACCAATGTCCTCTCATTGCCTTACCAACGGATATTGCACGAGCAGGAAACAGTGTGAAAGAATCCTATCAGTATCTTTTTGAAGCTATGGTTGGGATGTTTGAAAACAATCTTGGTGATGATGCCGAATCGCGAACAAAGGCACTTACTTTAGCGTCAATTTGTGTCGGAGGTATGGTTCTCGCGCGCACACTACCAGATAAAAAGCTGGCAGATGAAGTTTGTGAAGCTGCACGCGCATCCGCATTAGCAGCTTTAAAATTATAACGATAAGGCTGCATGGCTATTTGTAAATTAATAACTCAAGCTAGCTCTAAAAAAATAAATTTATTATCCGTAATAGTTTTCAGGGGGGGAGGTGTTTTTTTGATTATAAATATTTGAGAATTTTTTACTTAATTTGCTTTCCTATGTCAAATGGCTTTTCTAATGATAAATTAAATAGGATAAAGATAGGTAACCTTAATACTACCAATAGAAATACCCATAACCCTAAGCTCCAAGGTAAGATATTACTAGTTGACGATGACAAAGCCAGCCAATTAGTTGCGGTTTTTTTAATAGATGAGTTCGGCGTCTCTTATGACTCAGCAAATGATGGTAAAGAAGCACTTGGAAAGACTTTAGGGTCACCCTTACATTTGACGCGCTTGAAGCGTCTGATATCCGCACCAAAGAAGTCATCCAAAAATCAGAAAAAATGACCGAAAAATAGACATTTATGATGTATTAAATTAACCACCTAGTGACAGCTCTTGGCACTTTTGAGTCTAGTGGTTCAACAGGTTTAGTGACTTGTTCTGCCACAACAGAGGCGTACTTGTGCACCAAT
>ENA-ORXI01002316-ORXI01002316.1-sediment-metagenome-genome-assembly--contig:-NODE-2316-length-13775-cov-2.700029_pt1 | contig 13775 bp, 13 predicted proteins | sample MGYA00237861_ERZ511468 | MGnify/ENA primary metagenome ERZ511468 (study PRJEB26299, sample SAMN06266213) | sediment metagenome | isolation source: Hudson Canyon methane seep mesocosm | place... | reverse complement strand
TGCGCAACTAAATTTGCCATGCTGGGTTTTTCAGAGGGGTTAAAACACGAGCTTTCTGGAACAGGAGTAGATGTAACCGTAGTTAGTCCAATAATGGTAGACACTCCTTTGTTTGATCATCCATCTTTTGAAAATTTTTCAAGACGTTCTACAATAGCTATCTTGAGTCCAGAAAAAGTAGCAAACACAATTCTTAAAGCTGCAAATTCTTCAAAACTAGAGATTGTTGTTCCTACAATTGCTAGAGCTGGTATATGGGCAAAACAGAATTTCCCTTATTTTGTAAACCCAATCATAGGTAATGCATTTAGAAAGCAGTTAGCAAAAAGAACTTCTAAAAAATAATTTTTAAGCATCTTCTGAATTCTCATCAATTATTTTTACTTCTTTTAATTCAAGCTGAATAATTTTATCCATAATTATTCCCTGTTCTTTCAAATATTCTACAGTCCTTTTGCTTAATGGCGCCTTCAATTCATCAAGCTTGAATTCACAAACCACACCTTTTTCCAAGTCATTAAGTTTAATTTTTTTTGAAATAGAAAGTCCTTCTAGAATTGTAGCCCCAGAAATTGGTTCGTAAGTTTGTATGTCAACCTTACTATCTTTATCATTAACATCCAAAATATATCCAGATGCTGTAAGTTCACTTGGCTTGCCAAATTTTGGCGATTCTAATTCTTTATTGACATCTTCAGGTATGTCATCCTGTTTTTTTACCATTAGATTTCTATTTGTCTTTCTTGCTTTTTTGCCACCATTCTAGATAATCATAATGTTTATCTTCTTTAGTAAGTTCTCTTTGGTTTAGTTTTTCACGTATATCATATACTTGCTCCCTAGTTGCATACAACCCGCATCTTTTACAGATAAAATGTTTTGTTGCAGGATCTAATTTCATTGGAAATTCAATATCCGCCCCAATTTCTCTATCATTAGGCATAAGAAAATCTCTATCCTCTTCATTAGCCTTTTCAGCCTCAACTTCATACCCTTTTTTTAGCACTTTGATTTCTCGAGCAACGCATTCTGGGCAATTTGGCAATGATGACAAGACAAAATTTTTTCCATAAAAGCGTTGCCACATAGAAATAGATCGCATGTAATATTTCAAAAATAGCCTAATACGTGGATTATATCTTCATCCCAAATTGGTCAGTTCGCCCATCGAACATACCACGTATCAGACTACTAAAACTTGTCATAATAAAACCATTATTTATTTTTTTCAAGTACTTCTGAAACAATTTTTGAAGTATTTTTAGCTCCATTTCCGTTAAAATTTCTAGAGAATTCTTCAAGACTTTCCTGATATTTGTTATAATTTTGCTTTATACTTTCTATAGCTTGAATTACTTGTTTTTTGTTTTCAGCTAAAACTCCCAACTGCCTTTCTTCTGCCCATTTTATCTGATTTGTATGTTCATCATAGATTGGCATGCCAATAATCGGCTTTCCGCTATTACCCATTATCTCTCCCATGGTAGTATGAGAACCATTGATCACAGCATATTTGCATTCCTTTAACACGGTTTGTCTTTCACACTCTGTCAAAAAACCAATATCGATTTGAACCCATTCTATGTTTTTTTCATATGCTTCAGTAACAGAATAATAATTCCCATCTTTACCAACAACTCTATCGATAGATTTGTCATCCTTTGCATGAGAAATAATTCTACATTCATTGTTCATTTCTGTTTCATGAAAAACTTCTTCGTATCTTTGACCAGTTCCATCATTTGTAGATTTATTTCCAGTTCTCATCCAATATCCAAAATCAACTCCTTTGACTATCTTTTCTAAATCTGTTAATGGTTTAGAACCCCTTGGTTTTGTATCTGAGAAGTGGCCAACGTATGTTACTTTATTTTTTATATCGTCTGGAAAATTCAAATTATATTCACAGATAGTGTATGGAGGAGCAGAATCTGCTACCAATATTCTAGATGCCTTTGCAATTTGTTTTGAAACAAAATACACTCCAGGGTAAAAATAGCTTCGAGATTTCCATAACTTGGGCAGGTATTGGTTTGTAACAAAAAGACTTGTAATTCCTCTATTCTTAGCTAGTACGTTAGAACCCATATCCCCATCATTTATGACTAGATCAAATTTTTCTTTATTATAGATCTCCCTCTCTTTTTTCAGATAATTCTTAACCTGGTTCACTAATGATTGATTTGCTCCTACTGGAAAAAACATGTTAAGTACTGACAGAGAAACACTTGGTCCAGATTTACCATCTATCGGGGTTGGCATCAAAATTTCATAAATGTTCTTTTTTCTGTCAGGGAATTTTTTTAGTAGTTTTTTGTAAACATCTCCCTTACTGAAATAAAACATTTCATACTCTTCCGTAAGATATTTTGGTAATACCTCATCTAGCTTCATCATACGAGAGTAGTGTCCATTTCCCCAAGGATAGATAAATTCGCCTATCTTTTTCATGTCTAAAAACAAAGCCCTCCGTTCAAATTTTCAATGTTTTGGCACAATTTCATCTAAAATTTCATGGACGTTATTTGGTCCTACTTTAATCGAGATAACTTTTCTAGTATCAACAGTTCTGCCAACAATTTTTTTAATTTCTTTCTTGGATTTATTTGAATCATAAAACTTTGATTTGCCATATTTTTTAATCCTGGGCAGATATTTCTCTAACCCAATTTCTTTTGCACTAGTTAGCACATTGTCATCTAACCCAGACAATGGAACATATGGAATCAATTTTTTTTCGTAAACCTGCATTACTATGTTTTCAAGAAAGTCGGTGGGATGAATCAGTGGGGACAAGCTCAAAGAAATTCTTTTGATGCCATTAGATGTTGCTATTCTTGAAAGTAACTCGGTTATAATTTCTGTTAGCAACAAGAGAGATGATCTTTTATCGGTAAGTATTTTATAAAATTCTAAATCTATTTTTGATCTTACAGTTCTATGTATTAATTGATTAACCATCTTTGCTAAATCTAACAATTCGGACTCTTTGGTAAAGCAAACTATGATCTTTACATCGAATCCCTGCTTGATTGTTTCAATGCATGATACCGCAGACAGTTCATTAAAAACACAGCAAATTACTTTTTTATTTTGTGAGTTGTTTGGAATTCCCCCAAGACCCTTATCATACCAAATGCAGATGTAAGCTGTTGTTTTTGTCAGATAAACGTAAAGCAGTCTGTCATGTTTTTCTGCCGTGCCGGGTTTCACTCCTTTTTTTGCGGTCTTTTCAATTAGTGCAGAAGTAGCAGCAACTTCAACATCTTTTGCAATAAACCCTTTAGCAGATCCTTCTACTTGTATTAGAAATCTCTCACTTTTAAGAAAAAGATTTTCCCCAACTTTTGAAATTCCATTTACAATCGATTTAAAATTATTTGGTACTTGTTTGGCTATCGCAACTCCCTTGATTCCAAATAAACTATTGATAGTGGACGATGCAAAAACTGGGTCATCTGTTTCAACCACTATTATATCACCATCTTGTCTTATTTTGTGAAATTTTCGATTCTGTATCTTAAGGATTTTTTTGATATTTGTTATAATCGGCTTGATCTTATTTTGTGAAAAAGTTGACGGGAATACCACAACTAAAACATTATCACTGGCTTTAACCGCGCGCTCAAGATCGTCTGTCACTATGAGTGCGGGTGGAAATTGGCTACCAGGTAAATATTTCTCATTCGAGTGTGACGCTTGCATCTGTGCAATATGCTGAGGATCTCGTCCCCATAATACGGTTTTATGGCCATTTCTGGCTAAACAAATAGCAAGGGCAGAGCCATAAGACCCTGCCCCCAAAACCGTGATTTTTGCCGTTGATTCCGACATATCATCAATTCTCATTTTATTGTTACTCGTAATACCATGTGCTTTTCAACACAAAGGGATATTAGTGAGTTTCAGTGCTCGCTGGAACTTGTTCAGCTTGGCCTTGTGCCGCACGTTGTTGAACATATGAAGCAAATAATGCTTCAAAATTTACCGGAGCTAAATTGATTTGTGGGAATGAACCACGGCTCACTAAGTTTGCTACTGACTCACGTGCATATGGGAATAAAGTTGTTGGGCAAAAAGCACCAATAGTATGAGCAAGTTGCGGCTCAGGTAAGTTACCAATAGAGAAAATACCTGCTTGTTGAACTTCAGCTAAAAAGGCTGTTTGACCTTCAACAGTTGCAGTAACAGTCACTGAAAGAACTACTTCATAAGTATTTTCAGCTAACTTGTTTGATTTAGTATCTAAATCTAATTGAATCTCTGGTTTCCAGTCTTTCTGGAAAATAGCCGGAGAATTTGGCGTTTCAAAAGAAATATCTTTTGTATAAATACGTTGAATAGCAAATTGTGGTGCTTGCTCAGAAGATGCTGCTGCATCCGCGTTATTTTGATTTTCGTCAGACATGTTAACTTTCCTATGGTATTTGCTATTTTATATAATTGTCACTTTTATGCTTTTGCTAAAAGTTCGTCTAATTTGTTTGCTGCGTGTAGTGCGAATAAATCATCACAACCACCGATAGCTTGATCACCAATAAATATTTGTGGAACAGTCACTCCACCACTACGCTTGATCATCTCATTACGTAACTCTGCATTATTGTCGATTTTAATTTCGTTAAAACTTATTTGTTTTTGCTCGAGTAACGCTTTAGCTCGCGCGCAATAGAAACAGGTTACTTTAGTATAAATATCAACTGACATATCAAACCTTTTATAAGTTTAGTGTTATTACTTTTTATGCTTATTTAGTTCATGAATAAATCACTAATATTGATGATTTATTCGTCATACTGAACTTGTCTACACGGATGTAGGTACTTAAGTTTAGTCAGGAACTATAAACTTTTATTTCAGTATCTTAGCAATGAAATCCTGAAATAAATTCAGGATGACAAGCTTTTAAGAATACTATAGAGCCATATGCTTAATCGCTTTACTTTTTAACGAGCGGCAAGCCCGCATTTACCCAAGAGTTCATACCACCTTTTAACAAGCTAACTTTAGTAAAGCCTGCTTTAAGCATTTGGCTAGCGACACTCGTTGCAGTAATTCCTGCGGTACATACAATTATGATGGGTTTATCTTTATAGTTTTCAAGGGTAGCAAAATCATTATTTGTTACTTTCTCTTTAACTAAGTTTTTAGAATCGATAATACGACTGGTTTTAAATTCTTTTTCTGTACGAATATCTACCACAACACCTTCTTCACGGTTTACTAAAAAAGTAAGTTCTTGTGTAGAAATTTGTTTAATAGGCGACATTTGAATGCGAATAGTCGTCACAATAATCATCACGACAATAGCTGCCCAAGCAGCACTTAACACTGGATGATTACCAGCAAAAATAAATAATTGGTCCATAAAAATAATAAATATTGTTTGAATAAAAAGTTGCCGACAGTATACAGAATTACCGCGTAAACCCAAAAAGAACTTTACTTGAAAAGCATTAAAGTACAATTTTTGTTGATGCAACTGAGTGTTAACGAATAAAACTACACAATCCAATTGAAATGTTTTGTCTATCAGCACACGAGCAATTCTCGTTTTGCCTTGGTATACTGCCGAATAATTAGCTTATTTTCACCGTTATGGAAACCAAAATGCCAAATAAAAAACCTACCGTATTACTCATTTTAGATGGTTGGGGATATCGCGAACAAAGTAATTCAAATGCGATACAAGCAGCTAACACGCCTGTACTAGACAAACTTAAAGCAGATTACCCAAATATGCTGATACAAACCTCTGGCATGGCCGTAGGTTTACCTGATGGTCAAATGGGTAACTCTGAAGTAGGTCATGTAAATTTGGGCGCAGGACGTGTGGTTTACCAAGACTTTACTCGAATTACCAAAGCGATTGATGACGACGAGTTTTCACAAAACCCGGCATTATGCCAAGCGGTAGATAAAGCAGTTAAGCAAAATAAAGCGGTACATATTTTTGGTTTATTATCTCCTGGTGGCGTTCATAGTCATGAAGAACATATCTTTGCCATGATGGAGCTAGCAAAAAAACGTGGTGCAACTAAAATTTATTTACATGCCTTTTTAGATGGTCGAGATACGCCGCCGCGTAGCGCAAAAAAATCATTAGAAAAAGCACAACAAAAATTTGAACAACTTTTTACCGATTCCGAAGGCGAAGGAAAAATAGCCTCTGTTATTGGCAGGTATTATGCCATGGACAGAGATCAACGCTGGGATCGTGTTGAATTGGCATACGACTTAATGGTTTCAGGGACAGGTAAATATCAGTATACGGATGCTATATCTGCGCTTGAAGCAGCTTACCAACGTGATGAAAATGATGAGTTTGTTAGTGCAAGTGCCATTGTAAATGATAATGGTGATGCTGTTGAGATAAACGACGGTGATGCATTAATTTTTATGAATTTTAGAGCGGATCGCGCGCGCCAATTTAGTCGTTGTTTTACAGAAAGCAATTTTGATGGATTTATTCGAAAAAAAGTTCCTGCTATTAGCGATTTTGTTATGTTAACGCAATATTCTGCTGATATTAAAGCCAGCTGTGCTTTCGCTCCAACAGCACTAAATAATGTTATGGGCGAGTGGCTTGCTAAGCATAATAAAACGCAATTGCGTATTTCAGAAACTGAAAAATATGCTCATGTCACCTTTTTCTTTAGCGGTGGACAAGAAGACAATTTTGATGGTGAAGAACGTATTTTAGTGCCTTCTCCTGATGTCGCAACATACGACTTACAACCTGAAATGAACTCTACATTACTGACTGATAAATTAGTTACCGCGATTAAGAGCGGTGAACATGATTTCATTGTTTGTAATTACCCTAATGGTGATATGGTCGGTCATACGGGTGATTTTTCTGCTGCGGTTAAAGCATGTGAAGCCGTTGATACCTGTGTGGGGCGTGTAGTTTCTGCCTTACAGGAAACAGGGGGTGAATGTTTAATTACCGCTGATCATGGCAATGCTGAACAAATGTTAGATGAAACATCAGGTCAAGCTCATACAGCACATACTTGTGAGCCAGTACCACTAATTTATGTTGGTAGAAGCGCTAAACCTGCAAGCACAGGTACATTAAGTGATATTTCACCTACGTTATTGCATTTAATGGCAATGGAGCAACCTGAAGAAATGACAGGTTCCATATTGATGCAATTAAGTTGATGCAACTAGATTAATGGGGCAAACTGTACGTTAATAAATATAACAACTACAAATCAATGTGCCTATGTATTTCAATCAGGAAAGAACGTAGATCCTTTGTAGGGGGTAATTCATTGCCCCGTTGCCGGACTAAAGTCCAACCTACATAGCCATGATAATAAATGATTTTTAATGTTCAATACCCAACTTTTGCCATATAAATTTTTAAGCTGTTTAGTATTACTAAGCAGCTTATTGTTTATCGGCCCAAGTATGGCTGTTGAAAACAATGCCAACGAAAAAGCTAAACAACGAAATAGCGCCAAACTTAATGATGTTCAACAAGCCATTGCTAAGCAAGAATCTAATATATTTAAAACCAATAAAGCGAGATCGGCTTTAGAAAAACAGTTAAAAAATGATGACTTAGCAATTGCCAAAGTAGCTAAAGCCATTAACGATACCGAACAACTGTTGAAAATCACGAAGAAAAAAATATCTTCTTTAAGCAAAGAAAAACAACACTTAACCTCGCAAAAAATAACACAAGAGAAATTACTGGCAAAACAACTCCGCTCAGCCTATACCACAGGCCAACATGACTATTTAAAGTTGCTTTTAAACCAAGAACAAAGTGAAAAAATTCAGCGAACCATTACCTATTATCAATATATGAATAAGGCGCGTATTAATGAAATTGAAAAATTCCAAGCAACTATAGCTCAGTTAATGATTGTAACCACGCAACACCAGAAACAAGTTGAAAATTTACAAGCCCTAAAACAAAGCCAACAAAAACAACGCGCAAAATTAAATGAAAACAAAAAAAATCGTAGTAAAACCATTGCATCGTTAGCTAAGAAACTATTATCAGATAAACAACAATTGGCTAAATTAAAAGCTGATGAAGCTAACTTAGCAGCAGCCTTACAAAAACTAACAGAGCTTATTCGTGCAGAAGTTGATTTAACAGGGCTAAGTAAACTGAAAAGAAAATTAGCTTGGCCGGTAAAAGGACGGCTTCTTAGAAGCTTCGGTAGTAAAAAACAAGGCTATTTAAAATGGAAAGGTGTTTTGCTTGGCGCTCCTATTGGCAGACAAGTACAAACTATTCATAACGGCACTGTTTTATTTTCTGACTGGCTAAAAGGTTATGGCTTATTAACGGTGATCGACCATGGTAATGGCTATATGAGTTTGTACGCTCATAATCAAACTCTATTAAAGTCGGTTGGTGATCAAGTAGAAACTGGCGAGCCCATTGCTCTTGTGGGGCAAAGTGGCGGGCAAGATCGAGCTGGACTATATTTTGAAATTCGTCATCAAGGCAAAGCTGTTAACCCAAAACTTTGGTGTCGCTAGGTTACTATTCACCCTCTACTTTTATAATAAGCCTAAAAGTTACTACAAAATCATAAAGCCAAATGCTATGCTTTTATAACCCCACTACTATAAAACTAATAAAATGATTTCAGCTGTGTCGAAATTTTTCTCTCTTATTGTTCTTTTTCTTTCCTGTATTTTATGTATAAAATCAACACAAGCTCAACCAGTACGCATTGCCATTGTAATTGATGATATTGGTTATCGTTACACCGACAAACACGCTTTATCATTACCCGGCGCTATCACCTACTCTATTTTACCTCATACTCCTTTTGGCAAAAGAATAGCCATTAAAGCCAATGCAAAACATAAAGACGTAATGCTACATATTCCTATGGAAGCCGAAAATGGCAAGAAACTGGGTCCTGGCGCGCTTACTAGTACTATGAATAGAGAAGAGATTTTAGCGAGCTTAAATGCCTCTTTAGAAGAAGTTCCCTTTGCTATTGGTATTAATAACCATATGGGAAGTCATTTAACACAATTAGATGATCCTATGACTTGGACAATGAACTTTTTAAAGCAACATCATTTGCTTTTTTTAGACAGTAAAACAACTCAATATTCCAAAGCTGAAAGCATCGCAAGATTAGTGGGTGTTCCAGTACAAAATCGCCATGTATTTCTCGATAATCAGCTAACGAATAGCTATATTACTAAACAGTTCCAGTCGTTGATTAATCATGCAAAGTCTCAAAAAGTAGCCATTGCTATTGCCCATCCACACCCTGAAACAATTCAAGCTTTAAAGCGCTTAATTCCTACACTGGCGAAAAACAATGTTGAGCTTGTGCCACTATCGGCTTTATATTCAACGCTAGAAAGTTACCAGACACAAGTGGCGAGTACTGAATAGCAAATAGTAAGTAGCTAGAAAGAAAAGTAGCGAGTTACGAATTCCATAGAGGCCAAGCAAAGTATCTTCGAAACTCGTAGCTTCTACGGCTCGTAACTTTTCTCTATAACTTAATCTTATTTTCTCTTAATATTTGATGTAAATATTTAACGGGGATCGCATAAGTAATCCCACTAGGGTTACTAATAACCGCTTCTTTAGTCGCTTGCACAAATACCTTATTAATAATCCCCAAAACCTCGCCAGTTTTCATATCATACATAGCACTACCACTATTGCCGGGATAAGCCGTTGCATCTAATTGATAAACTAAATAAGGATTACGCATGCGTTTAAGCATTTTCAAACTAATTTGCCCTGCCGTTTGAGCTGGCACAACAGTAGGCGTTGTACTTGCAATAATTCCTCGGTGAGTAACAGGATATAAACCTAAAATAGCACCAATAGGAAACCCGGTGAAAGCAATATAACTTCCATCACCTCGAAACTGCTCAGAAGATAAAGTCATTGCCGGTAAAGCCGCACCTGATAATCTCAGAATTGCTAGGTCATATAATGCTGAAGTTACTACAATTTCAGCTTGTCGAACCTTAGCCTCTTTCCCTGAACCAATAAATACCGCCATCTTCTGCAATAAGGTGTCATCAAGCTCTTTTGGTAAAACATGATGATTAGTAACCACATATTGACCATTGCCAATAACAAAACCACTACCATTAAGACTATTCTTTTGTCTCCCTGAGGGTGTATGTACACCAATCCCTACAACAGATGGCTTTATTTTTTCGACCGTATCCGCTAATTCGGCAATGGCTAAATTTCCATATATTATTAAGTAAGCGCTCAAAATCATTTTCACATACCGCATGTAAACTCTCCGTACCTTTAAAGTTATCGCTATGAGCAAGTTTACTGCGTTTTCCTCGCAAAAACAGTTATCATTGCCCATAATTACAATAATCAGAACAATATGTTACACCGACTTCATTAATTGAGTGCTCTACTTCTTCATGTGAAGCGAGGAATATATACAAGGCTAATCAAACTTATGACAACGAAAACAATAGTGCCAATTTTTGCAGGAGGTGGAACCCGATTACCTGCGCACGTTGGGATTCTTTATGCACTAAAAGAGTTTGATGTCGACTTTAATCATATAGTTGGTGTGTCGGGAGGTAGCATCGTCAGTAGTTTATTTGCTTCAGGAATGAGCCCAGCTGAAATTAAAGATATTGCATTGAATACTAACTACAACGAGTTTCGTGAATTTTCATTAATAAAGCTCATTCGAAGTGGCGGCTTAAGTTCGGGTGATCGTTTTCAAAAATGGATTGACGGATTACTTGGCGGGAAAACGTTTGCTGAACTTGATTACAATTTGCATATTGTTGCTACCGATGTCGCTAAAGGTACGCCTGTAATATTTAATAAAGAACGAACACCCGATGTGAAAGTATCGCTTGCTGTGCGCTTTTCCATGTCTATACCATTGATATTTAGTTTTAAATCTTTTGGTAATCATGTAATGGTTGACGGTAGTATTCTATCAGAAGATGCTCTTCATCGTGATTGGGCAAAAGACGGCACACCCGTACTTTGTTTTCGCCTTAAAGGTGAACATGAAAATAATGAAGTAAAAATAAAAGGTTTCTTCCCTATTTTTAAATACGTCACACTTTTGATTCGTACTTTTATGACAACTATATCTCGTGAATATATCAACGACGCTTTTTGGCATAATACTGTAGTAGTTGATATTGGCAACCATTCAGCCGTTGACTTTTCTATGACAGCCGAGCAAAAACAAACCTTGTTTGATATAGGTTTGAAAACAGCAGAACAAGTATTACCCATAAAACTTGGTAAAAAATAAACTTTTTATGGGTAAATAGTAATAATTCTTTCATTTTAGGTTATTATTAAGAGTATCTATCGTGAGGCATTCTTTTTATCACGAGTATTAAATGATGACGAATGGATGAGCAAATGAGTCTTGGCAAAATAATACTAAACTCACCAATTATTGGTGACGTAGCAAAAAAAGTGGCATCATTGAAGGTGAATCATGATGCTGGAAATATTGCCGAGCATTTTACTCAATTTCTTAAACCTCAATTTGCTTCAACTGACGTTCTTCGAAATGAAGTTTTTAAAATTCGTCACAATGTATACTGCGAAGAGTTAGCTTTCGAAAATCAAAAAGATGATGGCATGGAGATGGACGAATTTGATCCACACTCTATTTTTGCCCTTATTCAACACAAACCAACTCAAAACTATACTAGCTGTGTTCGTATAGTTCGCTCAAGTTGTGATGATGAATTACTACCAATAGAAAAATTTTGTTACGATGCAATTCAAAATAAAGATTATGATCCAAGAAACTTTAATCGTGCTGAAATAGGTGAGTTTTCTCGGCTAGCAGTTAAAGCTGATTTCAGACGCCGTAAATCAGATCGTTTCAAAGGCTCGGCAATTGGTGCGATTAGTGAAACCTCTTATTCTGAATCTGAATTACGCTGTTTCCCATTCATCGCTATAGGTTTGTATATGGTTGCAGGCACACTAGCTATCGACAAAGGTATAAAGCATGCTTTTGTGATGATGGAACCACGCTTAGCACGTAGTATGAAGTTTGTTGGTATTAAGTTTGTTCAAATAGGTGAGCCGATTGAATACCACGGTTTACGTGCACCTTACTATATTAATGCTGAAATCTTTTTAGACAACTTAACCAGTGGCTTTAAAAGCTTGTATAAAGAAATACAAAAAGATATTCGTAGCCAGTTTTAAATTTTCACAAGAAAATTATTTTTTCTATTCTATTTATTAATAACACAAGCTAATTTTATTAACCCTCTATACCGAATCACCATGGCATAGAGGGCACACATCTATTTAGATAGTCGTTTCTTTTTATCTTTCTGAGTTGCTGTTCCAACAGTTATTCCACTCAATATATTTTCAGCTTCTGTTTGGTTGTTATTCGCTAATAAGGCCTCAGCAAGGTTTAAAGCAATATCAATATCTTTCCCTTTAGATAACGTATAAGCCTCTTTAGCTTTTACTAAAGCTTCAGCTTTTTTATTAGACTTCAACAAAGCTTGCGCATAGGTATCTACTACATTAGGAATTTTTGCATTTAGCGCATAAGCTTTTTCTGAATGTTTTAATGCCTCAACAAACTTCCCTTTGTCCATATATAGCCAAGATAAATTATTTAATGCCACAATATTTGTCGGCTGCACCGTAATAAGTTTCTCATACTCTACAACGGCTTTATTTTGATCCTCAGCTAAATACATATTTGCTAGGCTCAAGCTAACTCTTGGGTGAATCTTATTCTCTACTTTTTCCTTATTAGAAAACTGCTCCAATAATTCAATCGCTTGTTCTTTTTGATTATTTCCCTGTAAAGCAAAGGCAAGATAAGTTGCAATATCGCTCGTAGGTTTGGCCTGATATTGTTGCCTTAATTTAGGTACGGCTGCTGCAAATTTTCTATCTAATAAAAGAATACGCCCCTCAATACCGGCAAGTAAGTCTTCATTTACCTCAAATTGTTCAAGTTCTTTAAATAGAACTTTAGCATCAGCGCTACGATTATTATTCAGCAAAATTTGCATTTTAACTAAATGCAGTATCAAGTTATTTGGATGGGTTTTATTAGCCTTTTCTATAACTCTCAATGCCCTATCAGGTGATTTTTTACTTGCCCAATAATTAACCAATAAAAAAGCAGATTCTATGTGATACGGATTAGTCTTCTGCCATTTATCTAAAATTGAAAATGGGTCTTTACCATCTGAATTTTTTGCATTGAGTGCAAGCATGAGTTGCCAATATCGCTTAGGAGTTTTAACATCGATTTGGTAACCATCTAATGCAGAGTTAGCTTGCTTAAATTGCTCTAAATACATATGAGCCTCTGCCAACAAAAGACCATATTTAATATCATCTGCATTATTTTTTTTAGCCTGAATAATCACATTCAAGCCACTTTCATTTTTATGAAAATCAAAATACTGACTAAGTACTTTAATATTGTTTGGATAAATCTTTACAGCTCGTTCGGTTAGCTTTAACGCCTGTTCGGTATCTTTCTGATAATTGGCCAGTTGCACTAATTGTGTTAACGCATAAACATTATCAGGCTCTATCTTTAAACTTTTATCTAATGCCGCTTTGCCTTTATCTACTTCATTATTTTTAAAATAAATCGTGGCTTGTAAGTTATAGCCACCTGCTTTTTCTGGATAGTCTTTTAACCATTTATTAGCTATTGTACTTGCACGAGCGATATCTCCAGATTTTATTGAAGCAAAAGCTAAGGCGAGCTCAGCAGAAACTAACTCAGGATTTTTTTCCAATGCCAACTCTAGCTTAT
>ENA-ORXI01002315-ORXI01002315.1-sediment-metagenome-genome-assembly--contig:-NODE-2315-length-13775-cov-7.100672_pt1 | contig 13775 bp, 8 predicted proteins | sample MGYA00237861_ERZ511468 | MGnify/ENA primary metagenome ERZ511468 (study PRJEB26299, sample SAMN06266213) | sediment metagenome | isolation source: Hudson Canyon methane seep mesocosm | place: USA:Hudson... | reverse complement strand
TCAATCTGCTGAGCACTACCAATAGCAGAGGTTGTGAAACGTAAATAACCGTTATCATCAAATTCAGCTAACACATCTCCCGTCAATGCAGTAGCATCAATCGCAGTCTGAATCGCTTGTAACGTATCTTTGCGATCCCCAATAATACTATCGCCGTTAAGATCATTTCCAGCCGCATTAAGATTGACGGTTACCGCAACAGGGCCAGCTCCGATATCCAATGAAAAAGTCGCATTATTTAGGGCAAAATTAACACCTTCTGTACTCGCCATTGAGCGATTACCAGGCTGAGTTGTTGAGCCTTTTCCTAAGAAAGCATCGCTATTTAAGGTCGTAAGCTCAACCCCTTCATAGGTGCCTTTTCCCGTAATATTAAAGCCTAATGTATTGGCGCTATTGGAATCTGTACTGGTGAAGGATATTTTAGAATCTTCACCGTATTTATTAGAAGTAATAGAAAAATTCTTATCCACAGCGTCATATTCAACGGTGGCACTGTAGGCAAACTGTTTATAGGTTTCATTACTATTAATTTGGAAACCAATTTGTTTCGCGAGCTCTTCACCCGTGGCATAGCTTCCAGACGTTAATGTAATCGCTTCGTTTTTACCGTTAAGATTTATCGTAAAGTTATTATTACTATCATCGATCACCACAGGACTAACAAAATCCAACCCTGCAACACTGCCCCCCTCATAAATTGCTTGAGTGGCAAGTTGAGTCACTTCAACAGCATAGGTACCTGCTTGAGTATTGATTGAATCATTGACATAGCGTATTTGCGCATCATCTGCAGTACCACTTTTGGCTAAAATACTAACTATCGATTCACGCTCTTCCTTCATCGCTTTAGAAAAAACTGCTGGATCAAATTCCAATAAAAAATCATTGGTTCTATCAGTATTTACACCAAGCTCTGTTAAAGACCGGTATTTAGTTCCCGTTAACCCCTCAATAGGTTGGCTGATCATAGAGCGAATCTGAGATTGAATTCCTCGTAAAGTCGAGTCTCCTAGTAACAAACCCGCTTGATCCGTGTCCGCATTGTAGGAGGTTAATTCGTCTGAGAATTTTTTGAAATCGTTATAAGCAGTAACAAAATCTTGAATCTTTTCCTGAACACCCGCCGTATCCGGAGCGACGACAATGGAAATTGGTTTACCGACGTCCGCCGATAGCAAATTCAATGTAACCCCTGGCACGACCTCGTCAATACTATTACTTTCGCGCGTAATGGTAAGACCATTGGCTTTTAATAATGCGTCTTCGCCTTTTGCCGTTTCCGACATAGTGCCCACGCCATTTTGAACTTCATTATAAGCAATTGAAGATAGGCCTGTGGTGGCTACCGCACCGCCATCATCTAGGGTCATAATGCGCATGGCATTTTGCTCGCCAGTATCTTCAGAACTGATTACTAATCGATAACCAGAGCCATCATTAATGATCGATGCTTTGGCGCCAATATCGGCATTATTTATTGCCTCTCTAATACCACTTAAGGTTTTATTAGAGTCATCAATCGTAATTGGAGGCCCACCCTTAGTCGGGTCAACATCCTGACTTAAAAAGCCACCACCCCCATCATAAGTAATCGCACCAAAGGTAATTTGAATTTCGCCGGTACCAATGATTTCATCAATACTGCTATAAGCATCGGTAACTACACTGTGGGCTTTCGCTGTATTTAATACTTCAACACTGTAAGTGCCGGGTTCAGCAAGAATTGACGCTTCTGTCGTTAGAATGGCTTCATCTGAAGAGCTAGCGGTTGTTGAGCCTGCAGTAGAGGGTAAAGATAATGCACTGGTTGCAGACTGCAGCGTAGAGGCGAGTGATTTAATTTCGCCATAAGCAGTAATGCGGGCATCCAGTATTTCTTCATCACGGTCAAGACGCTTGTCAGATGCTTCACGCTCTGCACCCACAATCTTCTCAACAAGATCGTTGGTTAAAACCCCTGATCCTAAACCTAATGATTCAATAGCAGCCATGGCCTGCCTCCACTCTACAAAATATTCATACTGAAACGCAAAAACCCCAGTACTAACCTTATCGGCCAGTCTGGGGTTATTTTTAGCTAAGTGCTTAAATTAGTGCTAACAAAAAGTTCCTAATGTCACACTTGAGCGCTAAACAATAACGATGGTTCTTCATCATTCAAGTTTTGCGCCAACTCCAAAGCTAATTCGTTCGGTATTTGACGAATCAATTCTGAAGATGTTTTATCAAACACCTTGATTACCGTTTTACCGCTATCTTCATCCATTTGAAAATCGAGGGTACGTTCAGTTGATTGCACATACTCATTAAGCTTAGAAACAGCGTCTTTCACTTGTTCTTCACTTACATCGGCAATCGCCTTTACATTCTGTGGCAACTCTTTGCCACCTATACCAGTACTCTCAATTTTACCTGTTGCTGCAGCTTGTTCTTTTCCGTAAGCGTTAGCAGCAGTAGAGGATGATGAAAGCTGAGCTGCGTTCTTTTGAACTAACGAAACTCGATCGGTTAAATGTGCTTTCATATCATTCATAAATCACCTCAATGGCTAAGATTCTTATCTCTAGAAGATTAAGCTTCCTAATCATGCAATTAAGAAGCTTAGTAAGTCTTGCGACTTATCCTAGAAGAGATAGAACCTGCTGGCCTGCTGCGTTAGCCTGAGCTAGTACCGAAATACCGGCTTGCTGTAGCACGTTCGTACGCTGCAGTTCCGCGGTTTCCGCCGCGAAGTCGGCATCTTGAATTCGCGAGTTTGCCGCGTTCAAGTTTTCAGACGTTACTTGCAAGTTACTTACGGTAGATTCCATACGGTTTTGAATCGCACCTAAGTCAGCTCGCTGGCTAGCAACCTGGCCAATGGCGTTATCCACTGCAATCAATGCCTCTGTTGCACCTTCAACCGTCGTAATATCAATATCCTTCAGGAACTGTCCATCTTCCCCACCACCAAATGTTCCGGCCTGGAAACCAAGGACATCTAGCTCAGTCTTACCATTGGTGCCCACATCAACAGTGAATTCAGACGCTGAAGACAGCTGAATCTTACCCGTAGTCGTTTCATAGGTTAATGATTCAGCTGAGATAGGATTATTAGTTCCTTCTCCAAATACAGACTCACCAATACCATCAACATCTTGATCCAATCCAAATACAGCCCCAATTCCCTGACCACTCTCTGTATTACCAGATTTATTATCAATTGCTACTGAAATATTTCGACCATCTGCTGCTTCAAGTGTTATTGATTTACCATTATCAATCGCAGTTACACCCGTTTGCCCAGAGGATGAATTAATTAAATTAATAGCATCCGTTCGTGCTTTATCAGTATCAATAGTACTTGAGCCAGCTTCATTGGTTAACGTTACATCACCAAGACTAACCCCATTAATATACAATCCTGCCTGATCACCGGTTTCAAAACCGGCAGTTGTAGCATTAGCGGCTCCAGGCTCATTACCCACAACGACCGTTTCACCTACCGTCGCAGTCACACCAGTTTCAGCTGAAACTTCGTTAATTGCTGCTGCGATTGAGATTGCTGATGCTTCCTTAGAAGAAGATAGAATTGAAGAACCATCACTGGTCACAGTTGCAGAAGCCGTGTCAGAAGTCGCTGTCGCAGATTTAATAGCCACACCATTAATTGTCAAATCACCCTCAGCTAATCCATTCGGACCAGAATATGCAGTCCCAGATTCTGACAAATCTGTATCAGCTAAGAAAATATCTTCACCAACTGCCGAGCCACCAGCATCATCAGCATCTCGACTGACTGTCACATTTACACTATCAGCAGTATCACTTTTGAATTTTACAACACCAGTTAAATCTGTGGCTGCTGCCGTTAACGCCGTAGCACCCGTCCCAGCATTATCGAACGTTAAATTCGCATTATCTGGTACGATTTCCGCTGCATCATCCGTAAAGTTCTTAATTGATAAAGTAACATCAGTCCCAGCGCCCGCATATGTTGCTGTAACTTCCATTCCGGTTCCAAAATCAAAGGCATTAATTCTGTCAACTAAATCAGCTGCATCAGCAGCTGTAGTACCAGTTGAAGCAAATGTTCCTATATTTACAGTACCAGCAGCATTCCCAAGAGTGAATTCCTCAGCGGCTGCAAAGGCACTAACATCTAGTACACCATCAATCTGCTCCCAAGCCTCAACACCAGTAACATTGTCATTAATACCCTTTGCCAAAGTTGCTACGGCATCACCCGCTTGAATACCCGCTGCAACTTGCCCGGATGTTACCGCACCATCTACATTTACATTATATGTATAAGCTTGAGTTGTTACCGCAGCACCGCCACCAACTGTTGCAGTTGCTGATACTTTAACATCGTTAAAAGCGCTACCTCCACCGTTTAAGTTTCCGGTGGTTGTTGAGAACTCGGCTTTCTCAGTAGTTACCGCAGCAACTCCTTTATCATAGGTTCCACGGGTTAACCCAGCATTAGCCAGATCACCAATCGCACTACCATCACCACCATCAATATCAATGGCTTCATTAGAAACGAGTGTAAAGCCACCTACTTTAGTTCCTGATGATGCTAAACCAGTTGCTTGTGAAGCTAAAGCATCAGTCGCGAAATCACCACCACCAGTACTGAAAGAGATATCAATATTTCGACCATCTGCTGCTGTTAGCGTCACACCGCCTGCATCTGAACCGGAATCTACTGCAGTAATACCTGTTTGCTCTGCAAAAGCATTAATCGATTCAACTACAGAAGCTCGAGACCCTGCTGCGTCAGTTGAGGTTTGTAGGTCAATCGAAACGCCATTCAAGCTAAGGGTTGTTGTGCCCGCAGCTGCGACTTGCTTAGTACCTACAGCCGTATTTTCATTAACAAAAGCCTTAACTCCCGTCGTATCTGATTCACGGTTAATTGTGGCAGCTTTTGCAATAGCTGAATTTGCTGCATCAGCTGTAGAGGCAGTATCATCACTTGCACGACTTGCAGAAATTTCTTGACCGTTAATAATCAAGTCTCCATTTCCAAGCGCTTCATTCACACCTGTTGAACTAATACCGGACTGGTCAGAAGCACCTAATTTATCGGTTGTTAATTCTGCAATCGAAACATCAATTGTTTGACCTGCATTCGCACCAACTTGGAAAGAAGCAGCAAAAGAGCCATCTAGTAAGTTACGACCGTTAAAGTCGGTTTCATCTGCTGTACGTGAGATTTCAGCAACCAGCTGACTTACTTCCGCTTGAAGTGCGTCGCGGTCAACATCAGAGTTGGTGGCGTTGGCAGACTGTACCGCCAGTTCACGAATACGCTGTAAGCTGTCATTCATTGAACCCAAAGCACCCTCTGCGGTTTGCGCTAGAGCGATACCATCACCTGCGTTACGTACTGCTACGTTCAGACCTTTGATCTGAGAGGTGAAACGAGTAGAAATCGCCAAACCTGCCGCATCGTCTTTCGCACTGTTAATACGTAGACCTGATGATAAGCGCTGTAGCGCTTGCTGGTTTGAAGACTGTGATTTGTCCAAGTTGCGCTGTGCGTTCAACGAGGCAATATTGGTATTAATAATTTGTGGCATTTTGTTAACCCTCTGTTAGTCCTTGAACGCCCAGTTTTCCGGACAATTCTTTTATTCACTAAGGTTAACGACACGGTTTGGAATTACTTTAGAAATTGTTTAACTTTTATTTAGTTGTGTTTGGAATATATAGATCGGCTTTTAGAACTAAAAGAATATGGCGAATTTAATAAATTGAACTATAAGAACACTTGAGTACCTGTAGGCGTTAAATTCTACGAGTACTCTCAGTAAAGGACATATTTGAGAAGATGTATTAAGGGAGGGTAAATTAAGAAGATTATATTTGGTTAAACAACGATAAATTCTGAATTTTGGCATAGCTCTGCTGAGCAGTTTCTAATAAGAAAGACTGTAGCGATAACCGACTGACTGCTTCGGCAAAGTCTACATCACTTAATGCCGATAGCACTCCCTTGCTCACAAGGTCTACATCCGAGGCAAGACTAGAGGTATTTTCAATCACATTTAAGCGCGCCCCCACCTCACTTCGAACTTGAGAAATACTTGATTGTGCAAAAGCTAAATTATTAAGTGTATCTTCTAATAAATTATCGAGCGTCGCGGCGTCTTCCGGGTTGTCGCCTAAATTATTTAGCCCATCCATTAGTCGATAGATAGTATCCGTCATGCTTTGCTTTTCAGAAGAGTTAGCCAAAAACTCATCCCCAGGCTCCGGAGCTCCACTGATTTTAATTACCAATCCGGCAACGACTATATCATCACCAGAATTATAGCCTTGAGCATCTAAGCCATCGACAATACGTCCGTCGGAAGCCTGGCGTACGGTAAAGTTAGGGCCTGAAGGACTAATCGCCGACTCAGCGTTAAAAGTCACTACCAAGTCTTCAGGGTAAAATGCTGCATAGGCCTGTTCATCTACGACAAAGCCAGGATTGACTATTCCATTCCCTTGGTTGAGAGGACTCGCTAAGGTATTAAAAGAATTATCGGCGGCTTCAACATCAACAAATAAATTCTTACCATTATCTCCTGTAGCAACCGTAGTAGAAGTCGCTATCGATAAAAAGCGCTGCCCTTCATCACCCGCGTAATCATAACGGCCATTTTCATTTTGTTGAAAAGGCAGAGTCGCGCCTTTAAAGCCGCCAAATAAATACTCACCACCCGCGTCTTTAGAGTTCATAAGATCAACAGTAGCCCCAAGAATCTCACGCACTTCTGCGGCAATGGCTTGTCGATCTCCAATAGTCTGACTACCGTCACCGGCTTTTACTGTCAGTTCTTTCAATCGAGTTAAATTGTCGGTAATTCCCGCTAGCTGAGTTTCCTCTAGCGTTAAGCGCCCTTCGGCTCCCGTCATATTCTTACCGAACTGTTCCCTTAAGGCAGCATCTTGCTGTAACTGCAAAATCTTAGTCGCTGCAATCGGATCGTCCGCCGGAGTTAATACCCGTCGTCCGGTTGAGACCTGTTGCTGGGTTTTATTCACTTGAGTTTGGTTATCAAGTATTGAGTTCAGCCCTTTATTAAATGACTGCAAGGTAGAAACACGCATGTTCAATTTCTCCTAAGGCTGTTTTAAACAGTATTTATCTAAAAGGTGTTAATTAAGGTATCAAAAATATCACGAGCAACCTGTATGACTTTTGCCGATGCATTATAAGCAAGCTCATACTGTATGAGCGCCGCAGCTTCTTCATCAAGGTTTACACCTGAGGTACTGTTCACTGCATCTTGTGAATTACGCAAAAGCACCTGACTGGAGTCTTTGTTAATTTGTGCGCGACTGGTGATTGAACCGACCTCTTCAACCAGGATGGAATACGCATCGCTGTAACTCGAGTTGCCATTAATCGTATCTTCTGTTTGTAGCTCACCCAAGGCAACACCATTTCGACTATCCGAAGTACCGTCTTGGTTAAATTTCACGGTAAACTCATCACCCGTCTCAACAATGCCCTCGATCTCTAAATCAAAGCCAAAGTGAACCGGTTCACCCACAGGATCGGTATTGAATAAGTTATTACCTGGAGGCTCGATCTCTAAGCTGTAATGTTCATCCAATACGACCTTTATTTCACCACCCATAGCAATTTTATTACTGCCGTTAGGGCCTGTTCCTGATACTTGTAGTCTTGGTTGAAAACTAATATTGCCTTTTTCGTCGAAAGCAACGTCAACGTTACCGGCAAAAGACATGCCGCTGGTTTCAATTTTATTTTGAATTTCATTAAGAACATCCGCACCGGTTGCATGATTACCCGTTAATTCAATACTAAATGTTCCCTGACCAGGCATTTCAAAATCATAGGTATAAGGACCGTCCATAGTGAAGTCGAAACCTTCGAACTCAGATAAGTTTTTGAACGGTGCTTCTCCTGTTTGAGAGAGCTGAATATCAAGGCCATTAGAAATAGTAAAACTATCCCCTAGGTCTCCCGTCACATCAAAAGATAAATCTTCACCATTTAATGCAATGATAGTAACCGTTGCGCCATCACTTTTAGCCATAATGCCTAGGTCTTGAAAATCTCGATTGGCATTTATTCGATCGGCAATAAAATTAGGCGTTATCGGATCAGGAACAACTTCTGGATAACCTGAATCGTATTTGGTTTGCCCTGTCCCTAATGTATCCGTAAGTTCAACACCATTAAGGGTTAAGCCCATATTAATTAATGGATTTGAATCAGAAGTAAAGTCACTCAACTGCACTGTCGTGCGAGCGCTCGCTTCTACGCCATCGCGCTCTGACATTAAGCGAGCGATTTCTTGTGCCGAAGAGTTCGCTGGGGTTGATAATAAAGGCTGAGCGGTTTTCAATCCCGTTCGGGGATCTTCTATATTAATCGTAATTCGCTCAGGAAAAAAACCATTCAGTGCAGTTACCGTTGCGGCAGGAGCAGGAGCCTGATAGGTCGGCGCTGTAGGTAAGTATCCGCCAAAGCTTGTAAAAGCGGTTTTGCCTTCATCCGCCGGTAGAATATTATTCGAAATACCAGGGACAAATATCTGATTCATTAAAGGCGGAAATAAAGGAATAGGATTACCTGGGTCCGAATTATCCAAAACATCATAACTGGTTGGCGAAGTGAATTTCACCAACAATGGAGGATCCATTTCTCCTTCGCTCGATAAATAAGGAGTATCAACGTCATAAACACTTCCCGGAGAGATCGCACCACTTCCACGGTTGCCAATAGCAGAATCTGTTGAAATCGGTGATGCAATCGCTACTTCTTCTGGGCGAGTGATTCTCATTTCCATATCACTCGCGCCCGCACGAGTTGGAGTGATTAAAAACTTGTCCCCTGCTTGAAAACTACCGGCCTCTAAACGTATTTCAAAGCCATCGACTTCGATAGTTTGCGGAAATTCGCCCGATAATGCGGTAGAGGTTATCTCTTGCCCAGTATCATCATTGAATACTTTAAAAACAAAATCACCTGGGCCAGGGAACTCCATTCGATAGTTATCAACCGTTAGCTTTGAGCTATCGGTGATGTGAACCGATACTTGTCTATCATTAGGCTCTGCATTTCTAGAGTCACCCTGAATACGCTGATACGTTGCAGTAGGGCTGTTAATATCGTCGAAGAAATCACCACCTTTAGTGCCTTCAAAATCGATACCCAAGTGGTGCTGCTGATTGAATGCCTCTGTAATACTTAATGCTACTCGCCCCAGACCGTTAATGGTTGGCTCTAAAACCGTTTCACGAAATTCCAGCATGCCGCCAAGCTGGCCACCTTTTATTTGACCAGTAACCTCTTGCACAGATTCGCCACTACGAAAATACAAACCAATTCGTGAAGGATCTGTATTACCAGCCTGGGCAAATATTTCATTCGATTCATTACCTATAACCAAAGCTTGGCCATTACCAATAAATACGTTTATCGCACTGCCATCTTGAGCAACGGTTTCTACAGCAACAAGTTCTGCTAAATCAGTAACCAACTTATCGCGCTGATCAAGCATGTCATTAGGAGGGCTTCCATTTGAAGCGGCTAATGCAAACTGAATCTGTTGATTTAGTTCTGAAATCGCATTACCGATGGTACTGATTTGCCCGGCAATCACTTCTATTTGGCCATTAATAATTCCGCTTTGGTCATTTAATCTATCGTTAATACTGGAAAAACGATCAACCAAGCCATTGGCTTCACTGATTAAAACTTGGCGAGCGGGTAAAGAAGAAGGATCATCGACAACGGATTGCAATGAACCAAACATTCTTTCAATACCCGGTTGAATCCCTGTACCTGCATCCGCTAATAGACTATCAATTTGTGACGCATTAAGTGATAGCGTATCAAATTCATTAAAAATCGAAGTATCACGTTGAAGCTGCTCTGTTAAGAACTCATCATAAACTCTTTTAATCGAATCAACATTTACGCCATTACCAGTCCAAACTCCACCGGTAAATTGCGGGGTATTCTCATTGAAGCTAACCGTTTGACGGCTATAACCTTCAGTACCAGCATTGGTAATGTTATGGCCCGTAACCGACAAAGCTGTTTGCTGGGCTTTTAAACCCGATATGCCAATACCTAATAAATCACCCACGTGGCACCTCCACTACTTCTGAAGTTTTAGTGCTAGGCGCTAATGCTGTTTTCATGACATCGCTATTTGCAATTCGAGATATTTTTTCTGCGTATTTAGGATCCGTTGCATAACCTGCTTGTTGCAATTCTTTTGCATATTGCTCGACATCGGTTCCTGCTGCCATCGCTTTTTCATAACGCTGAGCTTTTAAAAATTGAGAATAATCTTTTAAACCCGCTTCAATTGACGGATATGATCGAAAATCTGCTTTTTCAGTAACGCGCTTACCATCACGATATTCGTGAGTTGTTACGCTAACCTTATCCCCTGACCAACGACTATCGGCTTTAATACCGAAAAAGTTATAACTATTGGTTTTATCTTTTCCATTACTCGCTTCAGAAGAAATCATATGCTTTCCCCAACCTGTCTCTAACGCCGCCTGAGAAATAATTGCTTTAGGGCTTACTCCCATTTCTTTGGCTATTTTTTCTGCAGCAGGGTAAAGCTGTTGTATAAATTGCTCTGGAGTTTCAAATGCCTGTAATTTTTCTGCCGCAGTTGTATCGACTGATTTGTTCTCAAGGTAAATAGCCGCTTTAGCACTGTTAACGAAGCTGGTATCAATATTAATACCCGCTTTATCTTTAACATGATTTAGCTGAGTATTCTTTTTTTCGATTTGATTGAAGTCGATAGCGTGTGAAAAGTTCTTACGTCTATCGTCCAGCGGTTGCCACTGAACTTCGCCTCGCTTAGATGGATCTCCATATTCCTGATTCAGCTGTCGGTAAATAACATCCGCAAGTCCTATTCCCTGCTTGCCAGTCATTTTCACAGACATCTGATCGTCATACATTTGCTGATAAAAATCTTCTTGGGGCGAATGCATAATAGAGTCTTCCTGAAAGACCTTATTGGCATCCCGCATTGACTTCATCATCATTTTTACAAACATAGATTCGAATTGCTCAGCCACTTTACGTAGAGCCTGGTCTTTATCTTCTCGACCAATATCATTAATGCTTTGCAGACTATTAAGGTCTGTATAAACATCTTGTGGCTGTGCAACTGAACTGGCAATCATGAATCTATCCTGCTCTCGTGGGTCTGAATCTATTTCTACCTAATTCTATAGAGCAAGTTCTTTGCCAACTTCCAGAAGCCCCGTCTCATGGGGTTTTAATGCTATTTTACAGAGCGTTAGTTATTTGAGTGGCAATGAGTTGCCGCTTTAAAAGAAGGTTAACCACAGAGGGCTCAGAGATCACAGAGGAAGCGCTAGAAAAGATAGGATTCACCACGGAGAACACGGAGCGCTTCGCTTCACGGAGGAAAAATTTACGATAAAAAACTAAAAAACTAAAGGGAGTAAACGGGATGACTTTCGGTCTTGCGCCTTTCATTCGAATTCTATGTTTGGCTTTGTCTTAGTCTTCCTCTGTGTAGCGAAGCGCTCTGCGTCCTCTGTGGTTAACTGCTTTGGCTTTTCTCCGTGTAGCGAAGCGCCTTCGTGCCCTCCGTGGTAAAATGCTCTTTTCGTTAGAGCAACTAAGAATTCTGATTATAAAGTTTCAACCGAGAGCGTTTACGATTACGATTATGATATTCCTGCTGCTCATTTTCTAATTGCGATTTAATCACTTCATCCTGATCCAACATCGCTATTAAGCGTTGCTGATCTTGCGCCGTTATTCGATCGGGGTGAATAAATAATAACTCGATTGTTTTCTGGCGCTGCTCAATGCGCTGCTCACTAAGTTCTTTCACCCCTTGCCTTAATAAGGAGTGAATTTCAGCCGATAGCGCTTCAATTTGATCCAATAAAGGATTTGAGTCCGTCATTAACATTCCTAGCCGCTTAAATAACCACAAGCTCAGCCTTTAACGCACCAGCTTGTTTCAGTGCTTCAAGTATAGCCATTAAATCACCCGGCGCTGCGCCGACTTCATTCACCGCTTTTATAATCTGATCAAGGGAAACCCCTGGGCCAAACTTAAACATGCGGTTATTTTCTTGAGTGGCAGTAATATCGGTTTTAGGCACTACCGCTGTTTCACCATCGCCTAAAGCATTTGGCTGAACCACTTCAATATTTTCTTGTACTGTCACGGTTAAACTACCATGTGTCACCGCGACTGGCTCAATTTTCACATGCTGCCCCATCACGATGGTACCTGTGCGTGAGTTAATTATGACTTTAGCTCTCGCCTCCCCCATTTTAACTTCCATATTTTCGATCACCGATAAAAATGAAACTCGCTGACTTAAATCTCTAGGAGCGCTCACTCGGATAGATGTTGCATCTAAGGCTTCAGCCGTTCCAGGCCCTAATAATTCATTTAAGGTATCAATAATATGGCGCGCTGTGGTGAAATTGGCTTGGTCTAGATTTAAGACCAAGCTATCCCCATGACCAAAGGCGTTTGGAATCGCACGCTCTACAGTTGCACCATTAGGGATTCGGCCGACACTCGGCACGTTAACGGTAATTTTTGAACCATCATTCCCCTGAACACCAAATCCCCCAACCACAAGATTTCCTTGGGCTAAAGCATAGACTTGCCCATCTGCACCTTTTAATGGTGCAAACAATAATGAACCACCGCGTAAACTTTTTGCATTCCCCAAAGAAGAAACCGTAATATCTAGGCGCTGCCCCGGCTTAGAAAAAGCAGGCATTTCTGCAGTAATTGAGACCGCGGCGACATTTTTTAATTTAGGATCAACGCCATTTGGAATCGTAATGCCAAACTCAGCCATCATATTTCTAAAGGTTTGCGTCGTGAAAGGGGCCTTATCACCGGTACCATCCAAACCAACCACTAAACCATAACCAATCAATTGGTTACTACGCACTCCAGCGATAGACGTAATATCTTTAATACGCTCAGCATAAGCCGTATTCAGAACCATCGGTAACGTTAATAGTACGAAGGCAATAAAGCGCCAAATAATCATCATGTATATCTTCTTAAACCCATCTTCAGTCAAATTATCCACGATCGTCTCCTTTAGAAAGGCCACCAAGCACTGTTCGTCATACGACCAAACCAGCCTTCTTTCGTCGCATTATTTAAATTGCCACGACCACCAAACTTAATGCGTGCATCCGCGACCTTACTCGACATCACGGTATTTTGCGGAGTGATATCCTGTGGGCGAATTAAGCCGATAATACGGATATATTCATCCCCTTCACTCAAGGTTAACCACTTTTCGCCGCGGATCTGTAATACACCACTCGGTAATATGTCTGAAACTGTTACAGAAATCGTGCCACTTAAGCTATTGCTGCGATCCGCATCGCCTTTTCCTTTAAATGAACGCTTGTGATCGACATTAATATCTAACCCTAAGTTTCTCCATCCTGGCACAGTATTTAAGATACTGACAGGGTTTGCCGTATTGGTAGAATCTTTATTCGATGACGTTTCTGCTGATTTTGATGAATTATATTGCTCATCAAAAATTACCGTAATAATGTCTCCAACCCGTGTCGCTTGCTGATCCGAAAACAAGCTTAAACTGTAATTTGATTTATACAGAGAACCATTAATACTCGGCGCGGCTTGCAACGAGGAAGAAGGCACCGGGGCATATTGTGGGTCGTTTGGATAAACATCTTTTTCAAACGGCACACTGGTACATCCTGTAGCGATAACAGCTGTAGCTGATAAAATAAG
>ENA-ORXI01002313-ORXI01002313.1-sediment-metagenome-genome-assembly--contig:-NODE-2313-length-13787-cov-9.374909_pt1 | contig 13787 bp, 12 predicted proteins | sample MGYA00237861_ERZ511468 | MGnify/ENA primary metagenome ERZ511468 (study PRJEB26299, sample SAMN06266213) | sediment metagenome | isolation source: Hudson Canyon methane seep mesocosm | place... | reverse complement strand
AGGTTATTTCGTAGCTACACAAAAAATCCTCAGCAACCACAAACCGAGTTTAAACTAGGCTTAAGTCATTTAAGAGACCCCGAACAAATCAACTTTATTAAATTACTGAGTTTACCATTTAAATCATAAAGCATAAAAAAGGGCTTCATTCTGAAACCCTTTTTATTAACTTAAAAATGAAATTTACTTGGTTTAGTAAGCAAACGTCCATTCTTTAGTCCAGTCATCATTTGCATCAGCAAAAGCACCGACATAAGTAGTATTATCAAAAAATGGATCGCTAGTCATATGCATTCCCGCAGTAGGTAGCGGAGAGCCAACACCTGGTAAATAGCCATCTAATATTGGATCTGCTGTTTGGTTTGCCATCTGAGCATTAAACCATTCGCTGACTAGAAAAGGAGCATCCTCATCATCAGCAAAGTTAGTTTCACAATTAATAAAGCTATGAACCATCGTTAATTTTCCTGATAGCTCAGCAGGTGTGCCTGCGTTTAAATAGGTTGCTTCGCCATCAATTTTCATACATGAGCTACCAAAACCAGTGAAAACTGAATTCATGATATGAACACCTGTACCGCGACGCAACAATACACCTTGTGAACCTGCATCAGAACCAATCATGGTCATATTATCTAATGTGGGTAAAGAACGTGGTTCGATATCTGGATTGTCACCATTGTTATCCGCTTCGATACCTCGGTCGCCATCATCAGCAGCCTGATCAACTAAGATAAACTGAGCTTTACCAGTCCAACCACCACCCCAGTCCATACTGTCATCACCGATGTGTGATAACACCATATGTTTCATTTCTGCCGTACCACCGAACATTTCAACACCGTCATCTAAACCAGCATGTACGTGTACATAATCGATTACCGTACCAGAGCCTACGCCTGTTAGAGTCAATCCGTTTAACTCTTCATCAGGACGAACAGCGAAACCAGCAAATAGAATTTGTGTATATTTCAGCATGCCGCTGTTGTCTGTTGGAGCATTACCGCCATAAAATTCAGAAGTCACCGCTTCGAAAGCCACTTCACATAATTCTACGCCTTCATTACAACCATTAACGGGTGCATTACCTGCAATAACCAAGCCGCCCCATTCACCAGCAGTTTGTTGTAATGGACCACTCATAACAACTGGGCTATCAGGCGTGCCTTCAGACATGATTTTTGAACCACGTCTAACCCATAAATAATCCGCACCTTGTTGACCAAAGATGTGCGTACCAGGGTTAATAGTCAATGTTGCATTATCTACTTTATCACCACCAATAAAAACGCCACCCGATAAAATCCATTGGGTGTTTTTAGTCAGTGTAATATCTTCGGTAATTTCACCGCTTAATACACATGAATCAGCAGTAGGACCCGCTGTTGCGAAATCAGGGCAACCTTCAAACGCATTGTTAACTAACTGCTCTACTTTAAAACGCATTGGGTTAGAATCTGCTACATATTTTAGTTTTGCGTAATATTCTATGCCATCTACCGTAATGGCTGGAATATGTACTGCTGTTGTTGTGTTATCGAATACGTTGCGAGAGCCTGTAACGGCATCAATTGGCTCAGCTGTTGCTAATTCAAATTCAAGCTCAGCACCTGCTAATAAATTGAGTGTTACATGATAGTAGGCTGTTGAGACCTGAACAATAGGTAAATCCAGAGTGGATGTTGCGGCAATATAAGTTGCTGTATCAGCAGCTTGTGCATTGAAAGACAACAAACTTGCCATTGCAATAGCAAGTTTTGTTTTTGCACCTTTTAAATGAAGCATATTAGTAATACCTTAAAATATTAAGAAAATTCAAGGCACATAATAACGCCACTTTATGACGTTAATATGACAATTTTATTTTTAAATATTGACATAAAGCTGTCATATTTAAACTTTATACTCGGCTAAATCTTTTTATTACCGTTGCTAATTTATTAATAGCCAGGATGATTTCAGGTTGAACATCTGAAAATAATAGTTATTTATAATAAGCAATGGAGTGATTAAACATAACCGTGCTTAGGCCGGCATTTTAAATTCAATTTAGTCAATTATGTTTGTGAAAATATTAAAAATATCTTATCTAGCTGTGCTTCTGACAGGATTGGGGTTATCAGCCCCAGTTATTGCAGAGGAATATGAAAATTTAGCACAATCACTTTCAAAAGTACGAGGCAAAGTGGAAGAGTTGCAAATGCAGTTAGATCTTTCAAAAGAAAATCATCGCAATGAAATGGCGGCTTTGGCATCGCAATTAACTGATTTAGGCGTTGAAAAACGTCGCCAACATATCAGTATAGAAAAATTACAACAGTCTTTAGAGAAGCTAAAGGAGCAGTCTCAAAAGGCAAATGAATCAAGTGAAGGTTTAAAGCCAATCTTATCTGCAATAATTATTCGTTATCGAGTGTATGTCAGCAATGGTTTTCCCTTTAAGATTGAAGCACGACTTGCGGATATTAATAAATTAGAAAAGCAACTCAATAATAATTTAATTGATGCTAAAAAGGCAGTTAACCGCATGTGGGCATTTATTGAGGATGAAATACGCCTAAGTAAAGAAAATGGTATTTATCAACAAACAATTAAATTAAATGATGAGCAAGTATTGGCGGATGTTGCCAAGCTCGGCACTGCTTTGATGTATTTTCAGACAGGTGATAAACGTGTTGGCATGGCTAATCAGCAAGCTAATGGTGATTGGCAATACATAGAAACAACTAATAATCAGGAAATTGAACAAATAGCACTTTTATTTGATTCTTTGAAAAAACAAATCCGTCAAGGCTATTTTGAATTACCTAATCCACTGAAGTCATAATGAAGAAATTACTGTTACTACTACCACTGCTTTATTTAAATATTGCTCAATCTGAACCTGTTACCACAGTTAATCCGAAACCCGCACAAAAAATTAATACGCCACAAGCAAAGCCGGTGGATTTAAAAACCGCTTATAAACGTGAATATGCTTTTTTAGATGCACAAAAACGTGAATTACAAAAACGCCTAAATCAGTTTAAGGCAAAAGCAAATAATGATGAACGTAAATTACTAAATAAAATTAACGTTCTGGAGCGAGGCTCAGTAACACGTTCTGATCAAATAGACCGAATGAGTACCGAGCTTAATCTTGCAGAGCAAGGTAGTAATACCCGGATAGAACGTGATGAAGCATTACAAATGACCTATTCTCAGGCTGAATCAACCTTAAAAAATTATCAAATTGAGACTGATACGCAAATTAAATATAGCTTGGGTAGTCATGCTGAAAAAGTAGTTTTTTTATTTGATCGAGCACTGGAATTAGTCAATAAACTTGGAAAGCAGCATAGCGGCGAAGGACAATTTTTTCTCAGTAGCGGTAAAGAAGTACATGGAGAGATTATTCAAATAGGTAATATCGCTGCTTTTGGTGTCAGTAATGAAGGTAGTGGTGCTTTAGTGCCTGCAGGTTCTGGTAGTTTGAAATTATGGCGACAGCCTGCTGCTGATACTGCTTTAGCTTTAAGTAAAAACCAACCATTGCAACAGTTAAAAATATTTTTATTTGAATCACGTGAAAAAGCAATAGAAGAAACACCAGAAAAAACGTGGTTAAGTGTTATTGAATCAGGGGGTATTATCGGTTGGATTATTGTTTGCTTAGGGGCTCTGGCTGTTATGTTGGTTTTAGTGCGAATGTTTCTCTTATTTAGTAATAGCTCAGATACACAAAAATTAACTATTGAGATTACCGAGCACTTAAATAAAGGCAACATGACAGCAGCGAAGAAAATTTGTCAGACAGGAAACTGTGCAATTACGCGAGTAATGGAATCGACTTTACGGCATATCAAAGATGACCGTGATCATATGGAAGATATTATTTCAGAAGCAATTTTACAAGAGTCATCGGTATTAAATAAGTTTGGCACTTCAATTCTAGTGATTGCTTCAGTTTCCCCCTTACTTGGCCTGCTAGGGACAGTAACTGGAATGATCTCAACATTTGATATTATTACTGAATTTGGCACCGGGGATCCCAAGCTATTATCAGGCGGTATCTCTATCGCTCTAGTCACTACTGAACTGGGTTTAATTGTTGCCATTCCTACCTTGTTATTTGGCTCTTTATTATCCGCTTGGTCAGAAAATATTAAAATTGATATGGAAGTCGCCGCATTACGCATTACCAATACTTTGTTAAGCACTACCGAAATGGGACAAATGATTGATACAGCCATAGATACTCGTAGTACTGATGGTGATCATAATATTACAGCGCAACCTGCCTGATAATTATGGACTTTAATGATATTTTCCTTTCAGTAAAAGGTTTATTCGATTCGGGTGGTTTTGTTATGCCCCCGTTATTGGCATGTACCATGATGCTTTGGTATGGGCTTGGTTATCGCTATTGGACGCTTAAAGAAAAGCATGGAATGGGAGTCCGAGATATGTTAATTTTTTATCAAAAAAACCCAGAATCAAATACTAAAGGTATTCTTGATGATGCGGTTAAACAAGGGTTAAAACTAAAAAAACACGGTTTGAAACATCTACGTAGTCACTTAGACAGTGATTTTTCTGATTATGAAAAAGAAATGCGTAAATATGCGGTATTAATCAAAATTATTGTAATGATTTCTCCGCTATTGGGCTTACTGGGAACGGTTTCTGGCATGATTGAAACCTTTGATTCATTAGCTTCAATGGCCTTATTTACTCAGTCAGGCGGTATTGCTGGCGGTATTTCTCAGGCATTATTTACCACGCAAATGGGCTTAGCAGTTGCGATTCCAGGTGTTTTAATCCAAAGCGTGTTGAACAAACGACAAATTAATCTAGAAACCAACTTGGCACAAGTTAAAGACCTATTGTGTAGCCAAGACTAACCTTATAACCTTTACTAAATAAATTATTATGCGCCGTAGACAAACCGCTCAGCTAGATACTAATATTGATATTGGCCCTTTAATTGATATTGTTTTTATTTTATTAATCTTTTTCATGGTGACGACCACCTTTGTTAAAGATATGACTTTAGAGTTGGAACGTCCCAGTGCCAGTAGTTCAACTATGGCCTCTAGTAAAGCGATTCGACTTTTTGTAGATAAAATGGGAGATGTTTATTTAGATGGAGAGCCGATTCGGATTTGGTTAATTCAAAGTAAATTACGTGATTTATTAAGCACCTCTACACAAAAATCTATTTTAGTAGTGATTGATGAAGGCGTTCCTTCTGGTAAGTTAGTTGAAGTTGTTGATCAGGCACGTTTAGCTGGTGCCAAAAGTGTCGGTGTTGCCACTGAAAAAGAAGCAGGTTAAACGACTTTAGTATGATGTTTAATAAAAGAGTGGCAGCAATCGTCGCAATGTTTATTGGCCCTATTCTGGTCTTTGGCTTAGTTCTAATAATGAATCGTTATGCTTCAGATTTGGATCAAGAAAAACCTGTAAAGACCACGCAACTTGATATGGTTAAGCAAGTAAAACCTAAACCAAAAAATAAAATTAAAAAGGCAAAACCTAAACGGGTACGCAAAACAGCTAGAGCTCTCGTACCGTTTAAAGGTTTAGGCTCATCATTATCAGGCATTGATCTAGGTTTGCCCGGCTTAAGGGATGGTGGACTAGATGATCTAAATAATGGCTTACTAGGGACAACAGGTAATTCCGTGATGACCGAAGATTTAGTGGATGTCCCCCCAAAACCCAAGAGTAGAAGTACTTTTAAATATCCTAAAAATGCTAAGAAAAAAGGCATTAAAGGCTATGTAGTTTTATCCATTCTGATTGATGAGCAAGGCCGGGTTGATCAAGTTCAGGTGCTTGAGTCTAATCCAGCGGGCGTTTTTGATGAAGCAGCTTTGCACGGCATTAAAACCTGGCGCTTTGAACCTGCTAAATATGAAGGTAAAAAAGTCAAAGTCTGGGCAAAACAGAAAATTCGTTTTGATTTATCTTAACTATTTAAGGCTGATAATATGTTTGCCAAACCACCCACTGCTTTATCTATGAACGTAATTAAAATACAAGTCTTACTGTTATTACTTATAACAGGACTGTTATGCAGTATTAGTCCTGCTTCGGCTAAAAAATTGCAAAAAACCGACTTTATCTCATTAGCAGCAATGATGATTAAAGATAGTCATTATGACCGTGCTTTATTAGCACTAGAGAATATCGACCTAAACGATGAAGGAATTGATTTAGCACGTTTTTACACATTAAAAGGTCTTGCCTATATGAGTTTAAATAACATGCAGACCGCTAAAGAAAATTTAATCTTAGCTATTCAAAGTGGTCAACAGGATAAGCTTATCTATGTGTATTTAGCCCAAGCTAATTATGGATTGAAAGAACATCAGGCAGTCATTGATGCAGTCGATAATATTGGTGATCTTGTACGTAATTATCCTCTATTACTGGCAATACAAGCCCAGTCGTATTGGCAGTTACAACAACCTAATGAAGCAATAACCGCTTTAAATGTAGCTCAAAAATTGATACCCAATGACTATCGTTTTATGCGTCGAAAAGTTTTTTATTTGTTGGAATTAAAGCTGTACCAAGAAGCCGCTCAATTAGGGCAACAGTATCTACAGTTATCTGAAGGTAAAGACAGCGATTATATTGCCATCGGTAATGCCCTGCGTTTAAGTAAATCGTATCAAGAAACTTTAGTTATTATGGAAGTCGCACGCCTAAAATTTCCGAAAAATATCATGATCGCCAAAGTACTCGCACATACTTATATCGATATGGGACAACTAAATTCAGGTGCTTTTATTCTCGAACAAGCAGCGCAGTATGAGCCTAAATTAATTGCCGAAGCGGCTGAAGTCTATCGTCGTGCTGGGCGATTTTATAAAGCCTTAACATTGAACGCCAGTATTCGTGATCAGCAAGTAAAACTTAAACAGCGCTTATCTATTTTTATTGTTTTAAAACGCTATGAACAAGCCGCAAATATGAAAAAAAGTTTGTATCGTAATGGTTTGCTAAAAGATCAAAATATCCGCTACGCACTAGCTTATGCCTATTTTGCTAGTGGACAGTTTAATTCATCAGCTCAACAAATTGATTTTCTTACCGAGTCTGAGCTATTTAAAAAAGGCGTGGAATTACGACGCATGATGGCAGCTTGCAAAGAAGAGCCTTGGCAATGCGCTTAAATAGCAGCTAAATTTATAATTCTTAACTTTTTTACCCATATTAAAACGACTTATCTTTTGGTGTGTCTAAGATAACTCGCTCGGATAAGTCTTTTTAATATCATTGTTTATTAATATGTACAGTAACCTCAAAAAACTCATGAAAACCTTGTTTCGTTTTATTCTTATTTATTTCATGTTGGTATTCAGTAGCATAAGTGTTTATGCAAGTGAGCAAGCAGAATTTTCTATTTTTTTGTTTCAAAAGGGCTCCCCTATTAGCGAGGCTGAGCTTTTAGTCGATGGTAAGCCTTTTGCAAGATTTAGTGAAAATGGCAGTGTGTTTGGTACATTGACCTCAGGAAATTACCAATTTACGATTAATCACCAAGACAAATCGTTTGGCTTTGCTTTGCCATTAAGACCTCAAGAAAACGCACAAGTAATGCTTACTTTTCCAGATGTTAAAGGTCAACCTACTTTAACGATAGAGAGTAATATTAGCTCAGATGCAAAAACTGATAACAATACCGTGCCTACTAAACAAAAAGACCTTGGAGAAGGTACAATCACTGGTACAGTAATATCCGCAGAAACAAGCAAGCCTGTTAGCGATGTACAGATTTTTTTAAGCGGACTCAATAAGCGTTATAAAACCAATGCACAGGGGCAATTTAAAGCCAAAGTACCCGCCAGTGAATACAGCATTTCTTTATTACATTCTGCTTTTAATACACAAACGAAAGATAAAGTAACTGTTACTAAAGATCAAACGACCACATTGACGTTCAAATTAACGCCTTCAGGTGTTGAATTAGCTGAATATGTCGTATTAGAGCCATTTCTTGCAGGCACATTGGCATCGGTGATTGAAGAGCAACGTAGCTCTTCATCAGTGAGTACGGTGATGGGTTCAGAGCAAATTAGTCGTAATGGTGATTCTGATGTAGCTAGTGCTTTGAAAAGAGCCTCAGGTTTGACGGTTATTGGTGGGAAATTTGTATTTATACGTGGCTTGGGAGAGCGTTATTCAACCACTTTAATTAATGGCGCAGCAATTCCCAGCCCTGATCCAACTCGTCGAGTTGTGCCATTAGATTTGTTTCCGACCACGTTTATCGACAGCGTTTTAGTGCAAAAATCGTATTCAGTTGACCGTCCTGGTGAATTTGCAGGGGGGACGCTGGAGATGCGTACGAAGCGAGTGCCCGATGAATTTTTTGTTAAATTTGGTGCGCAAATTGGTTTTAACGAAGGCACTAGTTTTGCAAAAGGCTTACGTTATGATGGTGGTGACACTGATTTTCTTAGTTATGATGATGGCACTCGTAGCTTAGCGCCTTCTGTGGCAGCAAAAACGGCTGATGGTTCGACGTTACAGCCGCAAACCCCCTTTAATCCTAGTGGTTCGACACCTCAAGAGTTACAAGATTTTGGCCAAGACTTATCTGGGGTTTGGGATGTTAAGCCAAAAACGATTGGCCCGGATGGGCGAATAGAAGCCGCTATTGGGGATTCGTTTGATGTCGGAGATTTCCGCTTAGGCTATACTAGTGCTGTACGATGGAGTCAGGAATGGAATAACCAAGATGAAGTTAGGCGCGAATTTTCTTCTTCTGGGCGTGATGGTAAAGGAGCGTTAGCAATGACTCAAGACTTTGATTTGCAGCGTACTTTGCGAGAAGCGCAATTAAATGGATATTTGGCCCTGGAAACTCAATATAAGGATAACCATCGTTTTTTTACCAATACTATGTTTTTACGTCAAGCAATTGATGAGGCGCGTGTTCAGCAGGGCTTTACTGATGCAGAAGTGAATGATGTGCGACGAACACAATTAAAATTTATTACTAATCAATTGTTTATGCAGCAAGTGGGCGGAGATCATTTATTTGAAGATCTCAATAATTTGAAAATTGACTGGGTTTATACTAACTCCACAGCGAATCGTACTGAACCGAATACGCGCGATTATCGTTATGATGAAAATGATGATGGCAGTTACTCTTTTTCACGACGCGCAGACAGTAATCAAATATCATTTGGTGAGTTAGAAGATAAAGATGCCAGTTGGCGTATGGATGTCAAATTACCGATTGAATTTGATAATGGTTTTGGTGTTTCATTGAACAGTGGATTTATTCATCAGGAAAAAAATCGAGAATCCGCTATACAACGCTTTACTTTTATCCCTGTTGGACCTGATGGTCGTGACTCTGAAGTATTGGCACAGTCGTCGCTGGAAGATATTTTGAATCCTACTTTTATTACGCCAAATGGCTTTCAAGTACGCGACACAACGCGCTCTACTGATCGTTATAATGCACATCAGGAACTGCTTTCCTATTACGGTCAGTTAGATATGAACTTTTTTGATGCCGTGCGTGTTACTGGGGGTTTACGTTGGGAAGAAAATGACCAATTTGTAGAAACGTTTAAAGCAACGGGGAATAGTAGTGAATCCGTGGTCACCTCAGTCAAAAAAACCGATATGTTGCCAGCGGTCTCAGCAACTTGGTTCATTAACAAAAAACAACAATTAAGAATTGGATTTAGTCAAACAATTTCCCGACCGGATTTTAGAGAGCTTTCACCTGCACCCTTTACCGACCCCAGTACTAACCTAGAGACGACTGGAAATCCGGATCTTAAACAAACAGATATTACTAACTATGATCTACGCTGGGAATACTATATGTCACCCAGCGAAAACTTTTCTTTAGGATTTTTTTGGAAAAACTTAAGCAACCCCATCGAAAAAGTTTTTTTACCTGGAACAGCTGGTTTATTAACCTATCAAAATGCTGATGCAGCGACTTTGTATGGTATTGAGGTTGAAGTTTTGAAAAACCTAGATATTATTCATCCAGCATTGGAAGATTTTTATATAGGCAGCAACTATACTTGGTCAGTATCTAATGTGGATTTAACCGCTGAAAATACGCTGGCGCAAACCTCTAGTAATCGAGCACTGCAAGGGCATTCACCGCATGTGTTTAACTTTCAAATTGGGTATGACAATGCTGATTGGGGTACGAAAACCACTTTATTGTATAACATCGCAGCTAAGCGGATTGTCTCGGTAGGCCTATTAGGCGCTCCCGATAAGTATGAGCAGCCATTTAATCAATTAGATTTTATTGCCAGTCAATCGATTAATGAATGGCTTTCAATTCGCGTTAAAATGAAGAATCTGCTTGATGATAAAGTTAAAGTAACACAGGGTAGTGAGACCACTCGATTGTATACCCGTGGTCGTGAATTTACGGTTGGCGTTAATATGAGCTTTTAGTTGACTTGTTTGAAAGGATAGTTGATTCTAGTTGAACACAGAACAAATTAATAGATATAATTAAACTAAATTACCAACTTAAAGTAATATCTTTACCTCTAAACCTTTCATAATAGTCGAACGATGACCGCGTATACCTCCCCCTCTATAGATTACCAACCCCTTTACGACACCTTAACTGAAGCCAATGCTGAGGCGTGGGCTGAACAATTACCCAGTCAAATTCATGCGGCGTTAAATCCTGATGCACACGGTAATTTTGTTAAATGGAATGCGGCTGTCGAACAGTGTCCTATTCCACATAATCCCACTAAAATATTAGATGCAGACCAGTTTAAAATTGGTTTTCGCAATGAATTATCCCATGAAGACTATACCCAGTTAGAAACAGGTTTAAAAAATCTATTTCCGTGGCGTAAAGGGCCTTATGATTTATTTGATTTACAGCTTGATACCGAATGGCGTTCAGATTGGAAATGGCAACGTATTCAACATCACATTAGTCCATTAGATAATCGTCTCGTGTTAGATGTAGGTTGTGGTAATGGCTATCATTGTTGGCGGATGTTCGGGGCAGGGGCACGGATGGTGGTTGGTGTTGACCCAGTGCAATTACACGTTTTACAATTCCAAGCGATTCGTCGTTTATACGGTGAAGCACCTGTTTATGTTTTACCGCTCACCTTAGAGCAAATTCCCGATAAAACGGCAGTATTTGATACTGTGTTTTCAATGGGGGTGCTTTATCATCGGCGTTCACCTATCGACCATTTGATGGATTTGCGGCAACGCTTACGCCCAGGCGGCGAGTTAGTATTGGAGACTTTAATTATCGAGGGTGAACAAGGCGAAGTATTGGTACCTGAAGGCCGTTATGCCCGTATGCGAAATGTGTGGTTTTTACCGAGTTGCGATACCTTGAAAAGTTGGATGACACGCTGTGGTTTTAAAGATATTAAAGTGGTAGATATTAATCAAACTCGTTTAGAGGAGCAACGGGCAACCCCTTGGATGACTTTTAATTCTTTGGTCGATTTTTTAGACCCTAATGATATTAATTTAACCATTGAAGGCCATCCGGCTCCGAGACGAGCGACGTTTATTGCAACCATTGATTGATTAATATGACAAATTCACCTGAAAACTGGTTAGAGGATTATGGCGACCTCTTATATCGTTACGCGTTTAGTCGTATCCGCAATAAAGAAGACGCAGAAGATTTAGTACAAGAAACCTTATTGGCAGGGATGATAGCGTATGAAAAGTTCTCGGGGCAATCAAAAATAAGCACTTGGTTAGTGGGTATTCTAAAGCATAAAATACTGGACGTGTTTCGGAAAAATAAACGTGAAATCACTATTTTACAAAATGATGAAACCGCTGATGATGTTTTAGCGTATCAATTTGACCAAACAGGTAACTGGCAAGTGGATTTGGTTGAATGGAAAACGCCGGATAAAGCGATTGATAATACTCAATTTATGCAGGTATTTGATCAATGTATTACGCGTTTGCCACAACGAATGGCTGATTTGTTATGGCTACGGAGTATTGAGCAGCTTGAAATGAATGAGTGTCAGCAATTATTAGGTTTTGCATCTGATAATCAATTATGGGTGGCTTTATCACGAACCCGTGTAAAATTAAGACAATGTTTAGAAGTGTATTGGTTTGAGGATAAGGAATAAAAACGATGCGTAGTTGTCGAGAAATAATAAAATTAAGCACGGGGAAAATAGACCAGCCTGTGGCATGGAGCATTAATTTAGAAATTAAACTCCACCTATTAATGTGCAAAAAATGTGCGCGTTATGTTAAGCAAGTGAATTTTATACAAACGCTACTCGATGAACATATGCCCACCCCCTCATCTGAACACACTTTATCAAGCGATGCTCGCCAGCGTATTGGTCTTAAATTAAAACAAAGTGACAAAAAATAATGGAACTCAAATTAAATAAACGCGATTTTTTAGAACATTTAATGCAGCTATGCACCCTAAATGAAAAAACCCGCTGTTTAGTGTTAATTGAAATTAATAACTCGACCCATGTTGCAAGTTTTTTACAAGGTTTTGAAGCTGAACAAGAGGTTGCTAATCAAGTAGAGCAATTGATTCTTACGCATATTTCACGTCATCAAAAAGTAGTGCTGGGCAAATTAGGTAATAATCAATTCGGGCTGGTGCTGCCGAATACTATTGAGGAAACTGAACGGATTGCCACTGACTTAGCCGATGCGATTGATCAAAGTTATATTCAAATTCAAGAGCAACGCTATTACCCTAAATTATATTTAGGAATTAGTCCATTAACGCCTGAATATACTGAATTTCAATTTGCCTTTGCAGCGGCAAGAGAAGCCTTACATCAAGCCAGCATCACCGGTGGTAGTACCGTTAAAATTTTAACGCCTAATGCCCCTAAATTAATTCAATACCGTAATTCCTTAACCTTGTTACCTATTATTAGACGCGAGGGCTTATTAAATAAGCATTTTGTATTATTCGCACAACCAATTGTGCCGCTTAACCCGGATTCAACTGAAAAGAAATGTGAAATATTATTGCGTTATAAAGATGCTGATGGCAATTTTAATGCGCCTTATCCTTATTTATTAGCCGCCAATATGTTTCATGTAACGCGTGATATTGATGTTTATGTCATCACGCAATTTTGTCACTTTATGCAAACTAACACTGACACTGAAACGGTCTATTCTATTAATATTTCAGGTAATACGGTGCGATATGCTCAGTTTTTACAGGTGATTTCAACTTTATTTCAGCAATATAATATTGATACTCGTCGTGTTTGCTTTGAAATTACGGAAGATATTGCCAGCCAAGATATTGATGATGCTCAAATTTTAATGCATGCTTTGAAGCAACAATTAGGCTGCCAGCTTTCATTAGATGATATTGGTATTGGTTCAAGTAATTTTGAAACCTTGCCTAAATTTGATGTGGATTATATGAAAATTGACGGCAGCTATATTCAAGATTTATTGACTAATCCCTACTCTGAAATGGTAGTGGCATTTATTAGCCAAGCCGCTAAATTAGAGGGTAAAAAAACAGTGGCTGAATATGTTGAATGCCCTGAACAATTAGATAAATTAACCGCAATGGGCATTGATTACGGACAAGGGTATTTACTCGGTAAACCTAAATTATTATTTGATCCGTCGAGTTAGGCTTTATAGTTTTCCAGTCATTATTTAAAATTTTTAAAGGGCAGGGCAAGCAGTTTAATAAAGCTGATGTGTTCTGGATCTCTTAAATGACTTAAGCCTAGTTTAAACTCGGTTTGTGGTTGCTGAGGATTTTTTGTGTAGCTACGAAATAACCT
>ENA-ORXI01002312-ORXI01002312.1-sediment-metagenome-genome-assembly--contig:-NODE-2312-length-13788-cov-29.990154_pt1 | contig 13788 bp, 10 predicted proteins | sample MGYA00237861_ERZ511468 | MGnify/ENA primary metagenome ERZ511468 (study PRJEB26299, sample SAMN06266213) | sediment metagenome | isolation source: Hudson Canyon methane seep mesocosm | place... | reverse complement strand
TGGGCTTACCGTCAAATGTCATTATTATTACGTCGTCCGCCAGGTCGTGAAGCTTATCCAGGTGATGTTTTCTATATTCATTCTCGTTTATTAGAGAGAGCCTCACGTATTAATGCTGAGGAAGTAGAAAAATTAACCGGTGGTAAAGTAAAAGGTAAAACAGGATCTTTAACAGCCTTACCAATTATTGAAACACAAGGGGGCGATGTGTCTGCTTTCGTACCCACTAATGTAATTTCGATTACTGATGGGCAAATCTTCTTAGAATCTGACTTATTTAACGCGGGTATTCGTCCTGCGGTTAATGCGGGTTTATCAGTTTCTCGAGTAGGTGGAGCGGCACAAACGAAAATCATTAAGAAGTTAGGTGGTGGTATTCGTCTTGATTTAGCTCAATATCGTGAATTAGCGGCTTTTGCTCAGTTTGCATCGGATTTAGATGACGCGACACGTAAGCAAATTGAACGTGGTCAACGTGTTACAGAATTGATGAAGCAAAATCAATATTCACCGATGTCTGTTGCTGAAATGGCAGTTTCATTATTTGCAGCGAATGAAGGTTTCTTAGATGATTTAGACGTTAAGAAAGTGCGTGATTTTGAAGAGGCTTTACAGTCTTATTTAAAAACAGAACAAACTGACTTAATGACAAAAATCAACGAAAAAGGCGATTTTAATGATGAAATTAAAAAAGGCATGACTGCTGCAATAAAGAGTTTCATTAAAACAAGTAGCTGGTAAAAGGGGCCTCAGATGGCTGTTGGTAAAGAGATACGTACGCAAATTTCGAGTATTAAAAATACTCAGAAAATTACACGAGCCATGGAAATGGTGGCTGCAAGTAAAATGCGTAAAACAAAGGATAAGATGGAAGCGACGCGTCCTTATTCAAAGAAGATTAGCCAAATCATTAAACATTTGGCTCATGCTAATCCTGAATATAAGCATCCTTTCATCGTTAGCCGTGAAGTGAAACGCATTGGTGTTATTGCTATTAGTTCTGATAGAGGCTTATGTGGGGGATTAAATTCTAATTTATTTAGAAAGACTCTCAAAAAGTTAACAGAATGGGATAATGATAATATTGAAGTTGATATTTGTACCATTGGTGGTAAAAGCGCAAGTTTTTTCAGTGGGTTAAAGTCGAATATGGTTGGTAATGCATCTAAATTAGGTGATACGCCACATTTAAATGATATTATCGGTGTGATTAAAATCATGCTAGATGCTTATTTAGATGGAACGATTGATGAGCTTTATGTGACGTATAACGAATTTGTTAATACGATGACTCAAGCACCAACAGTAGAGAAATTAATTCCTATTGTAGCGAGTGAGTTAGAAACGCCTGAAACACAAGAGGGTCATTGGGATTATTTATATGAACCTGATGCTCAAGATGTTTTAGACAGTGTTTTAACACGTTATATTGAATCTATTGTCTATCAGGGTTTAGTTGAAAATAATGCCTGTGAGCAAGCCGCTAGAATGATTGCAATGAAAAGTGCTTCAGATAATGCCGGTGATCTTATTGACGAATTGCAACTTGTTTATAATAAAGCACGACAAGCGGCAATTACTCAGGAAATTTCAGAAATTGTTGCAGGTGCATCCGCCGTTTAAGGTCTTGCAAAGCAAAGTTAAGTATTTAAGGGGACGACACAATGAGTTCGGGTAAAATCGTTCAAATTATTGGTGCAGTTGTTGATGTGGAATTTCCACGTGATTCACTACCAAAAGTTTATGATGCATTAAATGTAAAAAATGCAGAGCTGACATTAGAAGTTCAACAACAACTAGGCGATGGTATAGTTCGTACTATTGCTATGGGAACAACTGATGGCTTGAAACGTGGGTTAGATGTAACTAATTCAGGTGAAGCTATTAAAGTACCTGTTGGACAAAAAACACTAGGGCGTATTATGGACGTGCTAGGTAATCCAATTGATGAAAAAGGGCCGATTGGCGAAGATGAAAAGTGGGTTATTCATCGTGAGGCACCGGCTTATAAAGAGCAAGCACCAGCTGATGATCTTTTAGAAACAGGTATTAAAGTTATTGACTTAGTATGCCCGTTTGCAAAAGGGGGTAAAGTTGGTTTATTCGGAGGAGCGGGTGTTGGTAAAACCGTTAATATGATGGAGCTTATCCGTAATATTGCGATTGAACACAGCGGTTTTTCTGTATTTGCTGGGGTTGGAGAGCGTACTCGTGAGGGTAATGATTTCTATCACGAAATGACTGATTCAAACGTTATTGATAAAGTATCGTTAGTTTATGGTCAAATGAATGAGCCACCAGGAAATAGACTACGTGTTGCTTTAACAGGTCTAACGATGGCGGAATATTTCCGTGAAGAAGGACGTGATGTTCTATTCTTCGTTGATAATATTTACCGTTATACACTTGCTGGAACAGAAGTATCTGCGTTATTAGGTCGTATGCCATCAGCGGTAGGGTATCAACCGACACTTGCTGAAGAAATGGGTGTATTACAAGAACGTATTACATCGACTAAAACCGGTTCAATTACGTCTATTCAAGCGGTTTATGTTCCTGCGGATGATTTAACCGATCCTTCTCCTGCTACGACTTTTGCTCATTTAGATGCGACGGTTGTATTATCACGTCAAATTGCAGAATTAGGTATTTATCCTGCGATTGATCCATTAGATTCAAGTAGTCGTCAATTAGATCCTTTAGTGATTGGTGATGAACATTATGATGTTGCACGTGGGGTACAAGGTATCTTGCAACGTTATAAAGAATTACGTGATATTATTGCGATTCTAGGTATGGATGAGTTATCTGAAGAAGATAAATTAACTGTAACGAGAGCTCGTAAAGTACAACGATTTTTATCGCAACCTTTCTTTGTTGCTGAAGTTTTCACTGGTTCACCGGGTAAATATGTATCATTGAAAGATACAATTGCTGCATTCAAAGGCATTATTGCTGGTGATTATGATGAACTTCCAGAGCAAGCATTCTATATGGTTGGTACGATAGAAGAAGCGATAGAAAAAGCAAAAGGCATGTAATCTATACTTTATAGGTAATATTATGGCAACAACAGTACATGTAGATATTGTTAGTGCAGAAAAAGATATTTTTTCTGGTCTTGCAGAAATGGTTACTGCTCCAGCTGAATTAGGGGGCTTAGGTATTGCACCTAGACATGCTCCTTTAATTTCAAAGTTAGTCGCTGGTGAGGTTTGTGTAAAACTAAGTGATACTGAAACACAAGCATTTTTTGTTTCAGGTGGTATTTTAGAAGTACAGCCTAATTTAGTGACAATTCTTGCAGATACTGCAATGAGAGCAAAAGATATTGATGAAGCAGCGGCTTTAGAAGCGAAAGCTAAAGCTGAAGAGTTATTGAAAGATAAATCAAATACACTTGATTATACCGCTGCACAAGCACAATTAAGTGAAGCAATGCTTCAGTTGAGTACATTAAGTAAATTTAGAAAACGAGGTGGATTAAAATAATTTATTATTTTTAATCTTTCTGAAAAAGAACCTGATAGCGTTTAAATCGTTATCAGGTTTTTTTTTGTTTAAAATTTTTAGGAATATTATGACGATTAAAACATTAATTTTAGCCGCAGGAAAAGGCACGCGTATGCGTTCGGCTCAACCGAAAGTATTACATAAAATTGCCCAGCGTAGTTTATTGGAGCATGTTTATACTACCAGTATGGCGATTGATAATAATGAGATTATTATTATTTATGGGCATGGTGGTGAGCAAGTCAAACAGGCTTTGCCTGAGTTAAAAGCACAGTGGGTAGAGCAACAACAGCAATTAGGCACCGGGCATGCGGTTTTGCAGGCAGAAGCATTAATCGCCGATAATGATACGGTGTTGATTGTATATGGTGATGTGCCATTATTAACACAAGATTCTATTGAAGGCTTATTAAGTGATGTATCAGCACAGAGCATGGCTTTATTGACCGTTGATTTAGAAAATCCACAAGGTTATGGGCGTATTGTTCGTGATGTGAATAATCAAGTCGTTAGTATTGTAGAGCAAAAAGATGCAACGTCAGAACAGTTACTTATTAACGAGGTTAATACTGGCATTTTAGCGGCTCAAGGCAAGCAATTAAAACAGTGGCTCGCTAAATTAGATAACAATAATGCTCAAAATGAATTTTATTTAACCGATGTGATTGCGATGGCGGTTGCAGATAATATTGAGATTAAAGTCAGCCAACCTAATAGTGCTGATGAAGTGTTAGGGGTCAATAATCGTCAACAGCTCAGTTATCTTGAGCGTGTCTATCAAATGCAACAAGCCAATCAATTGATGGAACAGGGCGTGACATTATTAGATCCTGCACGATTTGATTGTCGTGGTTATTTTAAAGCCTTAGGGCAAGATATTAGTATTGATGTGAATGTTATTTTTGAGGGTGAAAATAGTATCGGCAGTAATGTTAATATTGGTGCCAATACTATGATTATCAATTCAGTTATCGGTGATAATGTTGAAATTTTAGCCAACTGTATCATTGATAATGCAATTGTGGGAGCAGGTAGTCGCATTGGACCTTTTGCCCGTTTACGTCCAGAGGCTAAATTAGCTGAAAATGTGCATATTGGTAATTTTGTTGAAATTAAAAAATCAACGGTTGCAACTGGCAGTAAAATTAATCACTTAAGTTATATTGGTGATGCGAGCATTGGCAGTAACGTGAATATTGGTGCAGGCACTATTACTTGCAACTATGATGGCGTGAATAAATTTCAAACCATCATAGGTGACGGGGCATTTATTGGCTCAGATACGCAGTTAATTGCCCCGGTTACCGTGGGTAAAAATGCCACGATTGGAGCAGGCTCTACGATTACTAAAAATACCCCTGATGAGCAGCTAACCTTAACGCGTTCTAAGCAAATGAGTATCGCAACGTGGCAGCGACCGGTTAAAAAGAATATTTAGGTATTTGATGCATCGAGTAATAAGTGTAATTCATGTAGAAACTCATCTTGTTGGACACTTGGAATTAACTGACCTTCATGGGTATTTAAAAAGAATATATCTTCAGCACGCCGCCCGATAGTGGTTATTTTTGCACTAATAATATTCATTTTATAGTTAAGAAATAGTTGAGCCATTTTTGATAATAATCCAGCATGATCGGTGGTAATAAGGTTTAAAAGGCTACAGCGTTGCTGTGGGTCTTTGCTAAAAAAAGCACGCGTAGTAATGGGAAAATGTTCAGCTTGGCGTGATTGAGAATGTAAGTTAAAGTTAATTGAACTTTCTTTTTTACCTAATCGTTGCTGTAAAACCTGGCAGATATGCTGTTCTCGTGATGTTTCGCTAATGGATTTACCTGATTGCTCTAAAACTTGAAAGCTATTAAGGGTATAGTCTTCAGTGCTGGTGATAATACGTGCATCTAAAATAGTTAAGCCTAAATAATTCAATGTTGCCGTACTGCGTGCAAAAATAAAATCTTCAGGGGTGTGATGAGCATAAATAAAAATTTCAGCACTGCCGCGTTGATTTTGAGGACGAAGAATAATTAAGGTTTTCTCTTCTGGGGAAGCGTGATGAATAGCAAGGGAATGCCAAACAATTTCATCGGTATAGTAACGTAGAAAATAATCCTCATTCAGATGCTGCCATGCTTGCGTAATATCTTGTTTGGATAAACCTTGTTTATGTAATTCATCATACGCGTCTTGGCGAGTTTCCTGAATAATATCTTGTTGGTTAAGCGGATTTTCTATGCCGCGTCTGAATGCATTTAAAGTGCTTCTATAAAGCTCTTTAAGCAGTGAATCTTTCCATGTTGTCCATAATTTAGGGTTAGTCGCTCGAATATCAGCCACTGTGAGCAAATAAAGGTAATTTAAATATTCAGGTTTGCCGACCTTTTTAGTAAAAGCGTGAATCACATCGGGATCACTAATATCTTGACGTTGTGCGGTGGTGGACATGATTAAATGATTTTTAACTAGCCAGCAAATAAGTTTGGTATCAGCATTAGACAGTTGATGATCAATACAAAATTGCTCGGCAATTTTTTCACCGACAACAGAATGATCACCTTTTTTGCCTTTGGCAATATCATGAAATAACGCGGCAATATATAAAATATGCGGTTTGGAAATCAGTAAAAAAATACCATTACAAAAAGGCAGTTCTTTATTATGTTTTTCGAGTGCAAAACGGCGTAAATTACGAATCACAAATAAGGTATGTTCATCAACGGTATAAATATGAAATAAATCATATTGCATCCGTGCCACAATATTATTAAAACTCGGCAGATAAGCGGCAAGCACACCATAGCGATTCATGAGGCGTAACACACGATTAATACTACGTGGTTGACATAAGATATCGATAAAAATTTGCTTAGTGGCAGCATCTTGACGAAATTCATCATTAATTAAGGGTAAATGCTGACGAATAGACCGAATGGTAGTTGCCCGAATGCCTTTAAGTTGAGGTGTTTTTTGTAATAATAAGAAAATCTCTAATAAGGCGCGTGGATGTTGGCTAAAAATTTTTTCATCTTGAATGGCAATATAGCCGGCAATATTTTCAAAGTGTTGATTAATGATATTCAGCTGCTGACCGGATTTATTAGGGGTGAAATGCTCATTAAAAAATTGCAATAAGGTTTCATTAAGGCGTTCTAATTGCATCACCGCCTTAAAATATTGCTGCATAAACTGTTCAACACCTTGGTTATATTTATGCTCTGTAAAACCAAATCGAATCGCTAAATCACGTTGATAATCAAATAATAAACGATCTTCACCGCGTCCTGACTCTAAATGTAAAATAAAACGAATTTTCCATAATAATTCTTTAGCGGTAAAAAAATCATCGTATTCTTCAGGGGTTAAAAAGTCATAGGCTTTTAGTTCATGCAGTGTGGTGCATTTATAATGGTACTTAAACACCCATGCAATCATTTGCAAATCACGTAATCCACCGGGGCTTTCTTTAATATTCGGCTCTAAATTATAAGCAGAGTCATTATATTTTTTATAGCGTTCTGTTTGTTCGACTAATTTAGCATCGAAAAAATCAGCTGAATCCCATAAGGTTTGCCCATAAACCAGTTGTTTTAACTCTGCTGCTAATGCCTCATTACCCGCTAAATAACGGGCTTCAATCAAGCTGGTCATGATGGTTTGGTCATCTTTTGCTAATTGTATGCACTCTGGCATACTGCGTACGCTCATGCCCAGCTTTAAGCCAATATCCCAGAGAAAGGTACAAAAAGTTTCTAATTGCTGTTTGTCATCGTCATTAATCTCATCATTTAACAAAATAAGAATATCAATATCAGAATAAGGAAACAGCTCTTTACGCCCATAACCGCCTACCGCGATCAGGCTAAAGTGTTGAGAATTTTGTTGAATAAAGTGTTTCCATAAAAATTGTAAAATTAAATCAATAAAGCGTGATTTTGCAGCCAAGAAGTCTTGTATAGACGCTTCGGGTGAAAAGTGAGTTTTTAAATAATGGTTGTGATGTTGTATGGCTTGTTTAATCTGCTTGGGAGATAGGTTTGTGGCTTTAATTGTATGCATAGTATTGATGTTTTAAAGGTTTAATTTGGGCATTCCGGACTAGGTGCTTTCAAGCCTGTTAATTTTCAGGGATAATATAGGGTTATATATTACTTCTTAATTTCCTAAACGTATGAAACAACAGTTAGAAACTCTCTTATTAGACGTTATCACATTATTACAATCAGAGGGGGTTTTGGATAGTGAATTAAGTCCAGTGATTAATATTGAACGTACCCGTGATCCCTTACACGGTGATTTTTCTACTAATTTGGCGATGATGTTAGCAAAACCCGCCAAGATGAATCCGCGTCAATTAGCCGAAAAAATAATTAATCACTTAGCCGAAAATAGTTTAGTGACTAAAGTTGAGATTGCAGGGCCGGGTTTTATTAATTTCTTTATTGATGCCAATGCCCATTACCAGATTATTAAAACGATTCATTCACAAGGTGAAAGTTTTGGTTTAAGCCAAATTGGAGCAGGCAAAAAAGTTCAAGTAGAATTTGTGTCTGCGAATCCAACCGGCCCTTTGCATGTAGGACATGGACGCGGGGCGGTTTATGGCTCTGCAGTTGCCGATTTATTAGTGGCAGTTGGCTTTGATGTACATCGTGAATATTATGTGAATGATGCCGGTCGACAAATGGATATTTTAGCGGCCAGTATTTGGTTGCGTTATTTAGAAGTGTGCGGCGAAACCTTTACCTTTCCGAGTAATGGTTATAAAGGTGAATATATTCGTAGCATTGCTGAAAATGTTCAACAGCTGTCAGATAATGAATATCGCCATCCCATCGAATTAGTGTTTGAAGACATCCCTGATGATGAATTACAGGGGGGTGATAAAGATGAGCATATTGATGCCTTAATTGCACGCGCCAAAACCTTATTAGGCACTAAACAATATCATGCTATTTTTCAAGAAGGTCTGAATTATATTTTAGATGATATTAAGCAAGATTTAGGTGAGTTTAGTATTCATTATCAAAACTGGTTTTCAGAGCGATTATTAATGGATGATAATTCAATTAATAAAGCCTTAGATACGCTGCGTCAAGGTGGACATTTATATGAAAAAGACGGGGCAACGTGGTTTGCTTCTAGCGAGTTAGGCGATGAAAAAGACCGTGTGGTGATTAGAGATAATGGACAAAGCACCTATTTTGCATCGGATATTGCGTATCATATGAATAAGCTTGAGCGAGGCTTTGATCAAATTATTAATGTTTGGGGTGCTGACCATCATGGCTATATTCCGCGTGTTAAAGCCGCGATGCAAGCTTTAGGGGCTGATACCGATAAATTAACGGTGTTATTGGTACAGTTTGCAGTATTGTATCGGGGTAGTGAAAAACTAGAAATGTCGACGCGTTCAGGTTCATTTGTCACCTTGCGTCAATTGCGTAATGAAGTCGGTCAAGATGCAGCACGTTTTTTCTATGTGATGCGTAAATCTGAACAGCATATGAATTTTGATTTACAACTTGCCACGTCAAAAACTAATGAAAATCCTGTTTTCTATGTGCAATATGCGTATGCGCGTATTTGTAGTGTGTTAAAACAAGTCGATGAGAAAGGTTATTCGCATGATATTACTTTAGGCAATGAGCATTTAACGACACTGTCTGAGCCACAAGAATTAGCGGTTGTGAGTCAATTAACACGGTATGCTGATGTGTTAGAAAAATCGGCATTACAGTATGAACCGCATTTATTGATTAATTATTTACGTAACTTGGCGGCTGATTTTCATAGTTATTATAATGCTCACCAGTTTATTATTGAAGATGCGAATCAGCGTAATGCACGTTTAAATTTAATTAGTGCTACTAAACAAGTATTAGCCAATGGCTTACATATTTTAAAGATTAATACGCCGGAAAGTATGTAATGGCGAATGATTATAAAGATCGTGCAGGGATGCCGAGGCGGGGAGGACAAAATGCGACCAGTGCCAGTCATGCCCCGGCAAAACGTAATCGTCGTAAAGCGGCTTCGCCCCGAAAATCAGCAAAATCAAGGTCAAAATCGAAAGCTAGCTTTAAACTGCCTAATATTGAGCTACCTAATATAAAATTACCTGAACTACAGCAAGGTAGCTTGGTTTTTGTGGTAATTGGGTTGGTAGTGGTCCTGTTTATTTATTTCTTAACCAGTTTATCATCGGGTGGCGATGATAAAAAAAGGCCCTTAACGCAATCCAAATCATTGCCTACATCGATTGTTAAACCGATTAAACAACTCGATTTTGCTAAACCCATTAAGCGTATTCGCAATACCTCACTGCCTGAAAAGGCGGTTATTGCCATACCACAAGAAAATAAGCGGGTGATACCTGTTTCGACACCGATAGCGGTTAAAGCGAAAGTGGTTAAGCGAAAAGAGAGTGAGCCAAAGCCGAAAGAAGAAATTAAATATCGGTTTTATAGTGCATTGCCTGACGCTCAATTTATTCTCCCTGATCATGAAATACAAACTCGGAAACGCCAAGAACGCGTAGGACATGAAAAGAAAAATGTTGAGTATGTGATTCAGGTGGGGGCATTTCGCAATAAAAAAGATGCGGAAAGTGTGCGTGTAAAATTAACTTTATTGAATTTTAAGGCAAGACTAAAAGAGATAAAGGTTAAAACCGTGACGTGGTATCGGGTGCAAATTGGCCCTTATAAAAAAATGCATTCCATTTCAATTTTATTATCAAAGCTTAAAGCCAAAGGCTTTGATGCCATTGTGTCTGAGATTAAAGCCACTAAATAATAAGGCATAAAAAAGCCTGTGTGTTTCAATGAAATACACAGGCTTTAAAATAATTATGCTAAAAGCAAATTATTTATTCTTCATCTTCAGGCTCAGCGAAAACCCATTTTACGAAAAAGTAACCAACAGCACCAACAATAGCTGCTACTATCATGCCTTCTGGCTCTTTCAACATTTCCGTTACATCTAAAATCGCACCCATGAGTGTTCTACCTTCAGTTATTATTATAATAATACACTCAAATTAATGAGTATAAATGAAGTTGTCATGATACTAGATGAGTGTATGAAGTCAAGCTATACTTAGCGTATGAAGCGTATGATTTAACCTAATAAAATGGATAGCTTAGGCTATTTAGTTAAAGTGTATGCAATATGAGATAATGACAAATTCCTTCTTTGATTTTTAAAATAATGTATGCAAACAGTCGCAGATATAACCTTTATTGGTGGCGGTATTTCAGGCTTATTAACGGCTAGATTATTTGCCTTAGCAGGTGCGAAGGTGACAATCATTGATAAAGGTTTTATAGGTCAAGAATCATCTTGGGCAGGTGGGGGGATTTTATCGCCCTTATATCCTTGGCGACAATCAGCAGCAGTGAACGAATTATTTATTGAAAGCATCCGCTTATACCCTGAATTAATAACGAGTTTATTACAAAAAACCCAGTTAGACCCTGAATATCAAGTGAGTGGCATTCTGATTAACAAATTAGATGATTTAGCACTCGCAAAAAAATGGTATCAGCAGCATAAATTCAATATCACAGCAGTGCCTGAACAATATGCCGCGTATAGTGATGAACAGTCGCTTTATTTACCTGATGTGGCTCAAGTGCGTAATCCGCGCTTATTAAAAGCTCTGAAACAGGATTTGCTATTACAAGGCGTTGACATTATTGAGCAGTGTGCAATAGAAAACATTAGTTTAAACAAAAATAAAATTACCCAGATTGAAAGTAAAACCCAATCATTTTCTGTGAATCAGTTAGTGATAACATCAGGTGCATGGACAGGTAATTTATGGAAAACATTATTTGCTGATAGTCTGGGGATAGTGCCTAATATTAGACCTGTTAAAGGACAAATGTTGATATTTGATAGTCCGTTAGGCGTATTGGATACCATGATTTTAGAGCATGATCGTTATTTAATTCCACGTCGTGATGGCAAAATATTATGCGGCTCAACTATTGAGTATCAACAGTTTGATAAAACCATCACCGACCAAGCCCAACAAAGTTTAGCTAAATTTGCATGTAAAATATGCCCTGATTTACGCCATATTGCGATTGAAAAACAATGGGCAGGATTACGCCCTGCGACAGAACATGGAATCCCTTATATTGATACCCATCCAGAGATTACGAACCTCGCTATTAATGCTGGTCATTTTAGAAATGGTTTTGCAATCGGCACAGCCGCGGCTCAATTATTATATGAGTTGATAACGCAACAAACACCGACATTAAACCCCACTCCTTATCAACTTTCAGCACAACATTAATCATGAATTATTACCCTTGGCTTAAGCCGTTATTATTTACTTTAGATGCTGAAAAAGCCCACTCATTGACCTTAAAGTTATTGAAACTGAGTGATAATTGCGGTTTAAGTGGATTATTAAACCCTAAAATGATTGTGCAACCCGTCGAATTAATGGGCTTACGTTTTGCTAATAGCGTAGGACTAGCGGCAGGTTTAGATAAAAATGGCGATTATATTGATAGCCTATCGGCCTTAGGGTTTGGATTTTTAGAAATTGGAACTGTCACCCCGCGTGCACAAATTGGCAACCCTAAGCCGCGTTTATTTAGACTACCTGAGCATGAAGCGATTATTAATCGTATGGGCTTTAATAATCAAGGTATTGATTACTTATTGAAGCAGGTCGCTAGTAGTCAATACCGTGGAATTTTAGGCATTAATATTGGTAAAAATGCCGACACCCCGATTGAAAAAGCCACAGACGATTATTTAATTTGTTTACGTAAAGCTTATACGGCGGCAAGCTATATTACGATTAATATTTCCTCGCCGAATACTAAAAATTTACGCCAATTACAGCAAGGCGATGAGATCAAAAAATTATTATCAGCCTTAAAAGAAGAGCAGCAGCAATTACAGCAACAGCATGATAAATACACGCCGCTAGTCGTTAAAATTGCCCCTGATTTAAATAATGATGAAATTCAACATATTGCAGCGTTGCTACAAGAGTTTAATATTGATGGCGTGATTGCAACCAATACCACCATTGATAGAAGTGCGATTGTCGGACACGCTTATGAACATGAAGCGGGTGGTTTAAGTGGTCAGCCAGTGAAACAAAAATCGACGGCGGTGATTACAGCGTTAGCCGCTGAATTACAGGGAAAAGTGCCTATTATTGCCGCAGGTGGGATTGCTAGTGGAGCGGATGCACAAGAAAAATTAGCCGCAGGAGCGAGTTTAGTGCAAGTATATAGTGGCTTAATTTATCAAGGCCCTTATTTAGCTCATCAAATTATGCGAACCTTGCAAAACTAACAGGCAAAAAAAATGCGTTTTAAATAAAACGCACGAGGATCGGAGGTATTACACTGTTCTTTAAAACTTACCTAAACTTATTCACATAAGTTTAATGTTTAATTCTTACCCAATTTCTAGTTTCACTTAGTAAACTAAGCCAGAGCTTGAAAGACAATAAGCTAACCCCGTAGAACCTACGGTTTTTTAAAAAAATGAAAAGTACATGGCAAGGAACATTTATATGAAAATCTAGTTTTCAACACCTTTATAAATTATACTTTTAACTAAAAGCTGTTATCTTTAAAAGAGTTAATGAAATTATCGGCGGTGTCCTTGAAAAATATAGAAAAATTAACATAATTATGAATTATTTAGAACAATGCAAAACATACTTTTAGGGATTAGTGGCGGTATAGCTGCCTATAAAGCAGCAGAATTAGTCCGGCTGTTAGTCAAAAAAAACAATGATGTACGGGTAGTGATGACCGATTCTGCTCAAGAATTTATGACGCCCTTAAGTTTTCAGGCATTATCGGGTAATCCTGTGCATACGCAATTATTAGATGCTCAACAAGAAAATGCGATGGGGCATATTAATTTAGCACGTTGGGCTGATTGTTTTATTATTGCTCCGGCGACTGCAAATTGTATGGCTAAACTTAGTCATGGTTTGGCGGATGATTTATTAACCACCTTATATTTAGCGGTAACGTGTCCGGTTTATATTGCCCCGGCCATGAATCAAGCGATGTGGCATAAACCCGTGACCCAAGAAAATATAGCTCGACTACAAGCACATGACGTGCAATTAATTGGCCCTGAAACGGGCGAGCAAGCGTGTGGTGATGTAGGTTTAGGGCGTATGGCGGAGCCTAAAAATATCGTAGATTATTTGAGTCAACAGCAGCTTGTGCCAATATTGCAAGGGTTGAAAATTTTAATTACCGCAGGGCCAACCCGCGAAGC
>ENA-ORXI01002309-ORXI01002309.1-sediment-metagenome-genome-assembly--contig:-NODE-2309-length-13800-cov-3.920280_pt1 | contig 13800 bp, 14 predicted proteins | sample MGYA00237861_ERZ511468 | MGnify/ENA primary metagenome ERZ511468 (study PRJEB26299, sample SAMN06266213) | sediment metagenome | isolation source: Hudson Canyon methane seep mesocosm | place... | reverse complement strand
ACTGTTCAAAAAGCATTAGATGCTCAAGATACATATCTTGATGAAATCTTAGCATACGAAGGTAGCGAAGATATCTTTAAAATCAAAAACAGAATGCAAAATCTTATGGATTCAAATGTAGGTATCTTTAGAGATGGTCCTAAATTAACTGCAGCTGTTGAAGAATTAGAAGAGTTATTAAAGAAAACAAAACAAATCACAGTTAAATCTAAAGAAAGATGTGGAAATCCTGAGCTTGAAGAAGCTTACAGAGTTCCAAAAATGCTTAAAGTTGCACTTTGTGTGGCTAAAGGTGGTCGAGAGCGAACTGAATCAAGAGGAGCTCACTATAGAGAAGACTTCTTAAAAAGAGATGATGCAAACTGGTTAAACAGAACATTAACTTCTTGGCCAGATGCTAGTGATACTCAACCAACAATTACATACGAAGAATTAGATATTATGGCTATGGAAATGCCTCCAGCATTTAGAGGTTATGGTGCTAAGGGTATGATTATTGAGCATGATCTTTCTGCAAAAAGACAAGCTGAAGTTGATGAAATCACTGAAAAAATGGAAGCTGAAGGTAAAGACAGATTTGAAGTTCAAGCTGCGCTTATGAATTATGATTTACCAATGAACTATAAAGATAAAAATGAAAGAGTAGGAGTTAAATAATGAGTTACGAAAAAGGTAGAGAAATCACTATATCAGTACTTAAGTTTAATCCAAGAAGTGCTGTTTCAAAACCACATTTTGTGGACTATAAACTAGAAGAAACACCAGGTATGACTCTTTTCATTGCATTGATGAAAATAAGAGAAGAACAAGATCCAGATTTATCTTTTGACTTTGTATGTCGAGCAGGTATCTGTGGTTCTTGTGGTATGGTTGTAAACGGTAAACCTGCACTTGGTTGTAGAACACTGATTGCAAACTATCCTGATGGAAAACTTCAATTAATGCCTATGCCAGCATTTGAACTTATCAAAGATTTATCAATCAATACAGGTAAATGGATGGATGATATGTCTAGACGTGTTGAGTCTTGGGTACATACGAATGAAGTAGTTGATATTACTAAATTAGAAGAAAAAGTTGATCCAGATGTTGCAGATGAAACATTTGAATTAGACAGATGTATCGAATGTGGTATTTGTGTTGCTTCTTGTGGAACTAAATTGATGCGTCCTGATTTTGTTGGTCCTGTTGGGCTTAACAGAGTTGCACGTTTTGAAGTTGATCCACATGATAACAGAACAACTGAAGATATGTACGAATTAATCGGTGACGATGATGGAATCTTTGGATGTATGTCTTTACTTGCGTGTGAAGATCACTGTCCAAAACACTTACCTCTTCAAAATAAAATCGCTTATTTAAGAAGAAAACTCGTAGAACTGAGATAATTTATTATACAAGGGGAAGCTTTTGCCTCCCCTTGTATATCTACTTAATGAAAAAAGTTAATTGTCCAATAATATGGGTGATTAACTTTTTTCATTTATAATACACCCTATTTTATTACATCTAAAAGACATAAATATTGTATATACTTCGGTTTATATATTTTGAATAAACTTCAAGGCTTGGAGCAAGAATGAATTTAGCAAATGACTATTTTTTACTGTATCATGGTATAAAAATTGATAAGACAGACTCTTTTAATACAAGTAAGTATAAAGACAAAGAAGAATTTTTTGAAGTTGCGGCACTTGTTTTAAGTGCAACACGAAACAGTTATGAGAAGTTTTCAGCACTTCCCTCTTTTTATGCTCTGATATCAAGAGTTACAGACAAATCACCCAAAACACTCAATGACTTAAACCAATTACAACACTGTTTGGTTGCAGCCATTTCTGAAGAAACAAAACAAAAAGATATTGAGAATCTGCACGTCAGCTTTGAGTACTTAAAAATTCAAGAAATCATAAGTATTTCTGATTATGAAAAACTCATCAGTCTGTTTGATCCAAGTGAAATAATAATCGCAAATGACGAGATAGAAATAAGTGATGACATCACCATTGAATCTCACGTATCCTTCCAAGAGAACAAAAAAATACTAGAAGATATCGTCTTAGAGTTAAAAGATTTAATCAAGAATGAAAAATTTGTCACAGAATTAGACGATACTCAAAAATATATCAATACTCAAAAATTTTCAATTGGAATCACCGGAGTAATGAACGCGGGTAAATCAACCATGTTGAATGCCCTGATGGGTCAAGAGATATTGGGAAGTGCAGTAGTACCTGAAACTGCCAACTTAACCATTGTGAAATATGACAAAAAACCCAGTGCTAATGTATTTTACTGGAATAAAAAAGAGTGGGACAGGATTGAAAAAAGTGCCCAGGAAATTCCCTCAATCAAAGAGTTCATAGCCGAAACCAATAAGCACTTCGATGACAATCTGGATTCTTATATACAAGAGGAATCAAAAGTTGAAGAAGTAGACATCAATAATCTTGCAGCATTTACCTCTGCAGAAACAAGCGGAAAAAAATGCAACTTAGTTAAATATGTGGAGTTAAAATCTGATCTAGATTTTCTACAAGATGGAATAGAAATTGTTGATACACCAGGACTTGATGATCCTGTTATTCAACGAGAAGAGATTACTAAAGAGTATGTAGGACAATGTGACCTCATGATACATTTAATGAACGTCTCTCAAAGTGCAACGCTAAAAGATATCGAGTTTATTATTGATGCCCTACTTTATCAAAACATCACAAAACTTCTTATTGTAATCACAAGAGCAGATACTGTATCAAAAGATGACCTCGAAGAAGTTATAAGTTACACTAAGAATTCTATAAAAAAACAATTAAAAGCAATCAACAAAGACAGCCAATTAAATTATATACTTGAAACTATAAAATTTGTTCCAATTTCTGGGAAGATGGCGCTACTTCATAGAACAAATAGAAGCCAAGAAGCTATAAGTGCAGGTTTTTCCCTACAAGACACAGGAATACTTGAAATTGAAGATTATTTAAATGAAACACTATTTGGCAATGAATCTGCGAAAAGTGAACTTATAGTAAAAAGTGTTAAATCAAAACTATCTAAAACAATTCAAAGTAGTGCAAAAGCACTTGATTATGAATTAAGACTTTTATCAAAATCTAAAGAAGAACTAGATTTGGAACTGAAGGAATTTAACAAAACTAAAATAATCAATGAAAAAACTTTTCTTTCTATGAAACAAGATATAAATTTATACAAAAGTGACGCCAAAAATTATATAAATTCACTTGAAACATTTTTAACAGCAGAACTTATCGACTTACAAAATGTCATTAAACAAAGAGTTGTTAGTGACATAAGATACTCATTTGAGAAAACTAAAAAAAGACCAGAGAGTAGCCGTACAAAAGTTATTGTCGAAACTGCAATTAAAGATGGAATTATAGATGTTATTCGAGATTATCGATACAAATTCATTAAAAAGTCCCAAAGTATTGGTGAAACTTGTGAACAAAAATATCAAGAGGTTGGTTTTTCAATTGGACATAAAAATGAAAATTTTGATGCAATGGGCTTCTTTCAAGATGATTTTAAATCTGGATTTTTAACTTCTAGTAATGATGTTATAGTTTCAAAAATTGTTGCAGTGGCAAGTAAAAGTAAAGCAAATAAATTAAATGAATTGGGCCAAAATATTGAGGAATTTTTAAAAGAAGAATTTGTTCAAATTGAAACAAACATCAAACAAAAAGCTAAAAAGATTTCTGAACTACTAATTGACAACTTTTTCAAAACTTTAAATACACCACTAAATGATTTTGAACAAAAACTTATAAATGATGAAACGATTTTACTTAAACAAATAGAAAATTTTGAGAAAAAAGATCAGAATAGAGATGAACAATCACTTCAAATCCATAAGAAGCTTAAAAAATTAGAAACAATAGAAAAAGGTTGCAAGTAATGAAGTTTTTAGAATCTTTTGTAACTGAATATAAAGATAACTATACTGCTAAAAAAGTAGAATATGAAGAAGGATTAGTTGGAGATATCAAAAAAATAAAAGATTCTCTTCTTGACCCAAAGTTCCTTCCCTCTGTTCAATTAAAATCCATTTTAGATAAATTAACAAGACGGGCTAGATATCCAATGGAAATTGCTATTACTGGGCAATTTTCATCAGGAAAATCTACCTTTTTAAATGCACTACTATCTAGAAAGATTTTACCAACGGGAATTACGCCTGTAACTTCTAAAGTAAATTTTATCAATTATGGCGATGAGTATAAGTTGAAAATTACTTACAAATCTGGTGCTGAAGAGTATCATAATATAGAACACATATCTGCTTTTACAGACCAAAGAGAATCAGAAATGGAAGAAATACGATATCTTACGCTATATGCTCCAATGGACATTCTAAAAGACATAACGTTTGTGGATACTCCAGGACTTAATTCACAGTCACAAAGTGATACAGATACAACCAGAAAAGTATTAAGGGATGTGGGCGGAATTATATGGCTTACACTAATAGATAATGCAGGTAAGATGAGTGAAGCTGAAGTATTAGAAGACTATATGGAACATTTTAAAAACAAGTCTCTTTGTGTATTAAATCAAAAAGATAAGTTTTCAGAAGATCAAATAGAAACAACAACAAATTATGTGAATGAAAAATTTGGTAAATACTTTGCAGAAGTAATTCCAATCTCAGCTAAACAAGCATTAGATTCTCGTTCTCATCAAAAAAGAATTCTTCTTGAAGATACTTTTGAAAGTATCACAAAGGAGTTTAAAACTGATTTGAATAAAAATGTTGAAGTAGAATCACTTGATTTTTTTCAAGATAAATTCAAACAGTATCAAGAAAAAATCAAAGAGATTAAAACAAAAGATATTAGTGGTGCGATGCAACTAATGAAAGAATCTAATATACAACAAGTTTTATCTTTTATTGAAAACAACATTCGACCACAAGCAGCAGAAGCTAAAGAATTTGCGATTAAAAAAGATTTAAAAGGTTTGTGTGATATTTTAATCAAAGAATATAGTACTATCCTAGGAGTTTATGATTCACTAATTGATATTTTAAAAGTAACCCAATCTCCAATAATTGATGCCTTTGATAATATTCATAAAAAATACTCACAAGAACTTTTTACAGTTTACGATTCACTTGAAGGAATTATGGAAAAAATCTCCAATGAAACTTTTAAAAATATCAAAAGAGTTACGGCAACAAGATATGAAGAAGTCAAAGGATCATTTTTAGCCAGTGATAAAATAGAAAAAGTTCAATATGATACCTTTTGGATTGACAGTGATAATGTTTATAAAACATTATTCTATGATGATCAAACAATTGAAAAAATGTTCAAACGGTCCATTAAAATGTTAAAAAAAATAGAGACTGAATCAGATGAAGCATTTAGAAATGTCTATAGATTATTAAAAAATGAAGTACATAAATGGCAAGAGCCTTATGAAAAAATTAAAAAACACCGAGAAATTGCCAGTGATGGTGAGTTTTCCAATACAAGACACTTTGCTGCAAAAATATATGAACATCTTCTAAAAGTTTATCATAGAGCCATTTTAGAAAATATTTCTGCTCTGAGAAAAAAGTTTGCATACTTTAATGGTGCGTTGTCATACAGTAATATGCAAGTAACTCAAGCAACCATCGCTCACTTTGAACAGCAAATTGCTGAATCAATAGAGTTATATGAAAAAGAACCCACTAAATTTAGTGTATATCATCCAAGAGAAGATGAAATTCTAACAAAAATTAAGGCAAATTTTGGATTTGAAAGAATAGAAGATTTTTTAACTTCCAAGAGAAACTACTTATTCAAAGTTGTAAAGTATTCAAAAGAGCAGTATCAACAAATCAACGAAGAGAGTATCAATTTTGTTCAAGAGACAAAAAAAGATTACATACAAAAAATTATAGATATAGAAAAGATAAAAGAAGATATTTAACAAATATCTTCTTTTGATATCTAACTACAAATCACAATTATTTTTTTCACAAGTTTTTATTTTAAGCGGACAATAAAGTGGACACCACGAAATTATTGCTGTAAGAAGTGGGATAACTCCAAGTATTCCAAACCAACTTTGTTCCATTATTCCATATGTAATAATTGCAAGTCCTACCAATATTCTAACTATTTTGTCAATTTTCCCAATATTTTTATTCATTTTAATTCCTTTAATGTATTTATAAAAGAATTCTATATAAAAATCAAATATTTTTCAGTAACATATGTTACATAAGAAAAATTATTTTAACAATTCTATTTGTCCTCTATACAATTTAATATTTTTTTTATTCTCTAAATCTTTCAACACTCTGCTTATTACAACTCTTGATGTACCTAATTCATTGGCTATTGTTTCATGTGTAATGTATATCAAATTATTTTTTTTACTTTGCAATAATTCAAGAATTCTACTGTCAAGTCTCTTAAACTTAATATCTTCCACTAATGTTGTTAAAGAGTGAAACCTGAGTGAAAAAAGAGAAAAAATAAAGTTTTGATACTTTTGAGATTTAACTATTAATTGCTGAATAGTTTGTTTTGGGATTAACCAACCTTGTATGGGAGTAAGTGTCTGTGCAGTTCCGACTGCTTTTGTTTGGGATAGACTACTTGAAGTATTTATAATACATTGTTCTCCTTCATTAAGAGTATAAAGAGGTATTTCTTCATTAAGTCCTCCATACATAAGTAACTGTACTTTCCCCGTAGTTAAATATAAAATATTCTCACATATGTCTTCTTGATAAAACAAAATTGTTTTCTCCGGAAATTCTATATATTTAGAATTTTTTTTTAGATTTTCAATATCATCTCGTTCTAACTCTTCAAAAAAATTAAATTTTTGCACAATCCCCCCTATTCTAAGTTATTTTAGTATACCATTGTAATTCTTAGATTATTAAAGGAGACCAAATGTATATTGAAATATATTATTGTGGTGTATGAAATTATTTGCCAGAAGCTTCTAGGTTAGAAGATGAACTTCAAAATACTTTTCAGAACATTGAAATTAAATTAATACAAGGAAGTGATGGGACTTTTAAGGTTACAGTTGATGGTAAGATTATTTTTGATAAATTATCCATGTCTGATAAAAATGCACGTTTTCCAATGAATAATGAAATTTCAAATATTATAAAAAATGATTTTGCATACAAATAAAAGGTAATCTCTAAATAAAAATAGTGTAAACTCCTAGACATGGAATTAACACAAGAAGAAATAAAAAATTTTAACTTAAATGGCTTTTTAATACTTAAAAGTTTTGCAGAGAATATTACGTGTGATAACATTTTAAAAACTGCAAAAAAACACTTAGAAAATAGAATAGAACCAATAGAAAGTGAAACCCAATTTTTACAATCAAATCAGTCTACTCAGACAGTAAGAAGATTAAGGCAAGTTTATGATAGGGAGGAGGTTTTTAAAAAATGGATGCATAATGCTAAAATTAGGCCAATTCTACAGCAATTATTAAAAGATGAACCTATTTTGATCCTTTCTCACCATAATTCAATTATGACCAAGATGCCCAATGATAGTTCAAGAACACCTTGGCATCAAGATTTTAGATATTGGAATTATGAAAAAGAAAATTTAGTCTCAATTTGGTTAAGCTTGGATGATGAAACAATTGAAAATGGACTATTAGAGTTTATTCCTGGGTCTCATACAATTGCGTTTGACAAAGAACAATTTGATGAAAAGTGTAACTTTATAGATAACAACGCAAAAAATGAAAAGTTGATAAAAACTTCAATTCATACAAACCTTCAAAAGGGAGATGTGGTTTTATTTCATTGCAAAACCTTACATCATGCAAACAAAAATAGTACAAATAAACCTAAAATATCATTTGTTTATACTGCAAGAGCCTTTAATAACGCACCAATTAAAAATACAAGAAGTGATTTTAAAGAAGTGATTTTATAAAATTATAATATTAATTATCAATATTATAATTTTGTAATCATTATTATTGTATATTTCAACCTTACATAAAGAATAAGTATTCATTACATAATTATATTAGTTTGCACACTTAACTTTGATTTAGAATCATTTATGTAAAATTCAAAAAATTAGTATAAATACTAAAAGATACAGAACGGAGCAATGATGAAATCATCAGACTTATTTATAAAAGCGTTAGAAAATGAAGGTGTAGAATATATATTTGGAATTCCAGGAGAAGAAAATCTTGATTTTCTGGAGTCTCTTAGAGGTTCAAAAATAAAATTAATTTTAACAAGACATGAACAAGGTGCTGGTTTTATTGCTGCAACTTACGGACGACTCACTGGAAAAGTTGGCGTTTGTTTAGCTACACTAGGGCCTGGAGCTACTAACTTTGTTACAAGTGCTGCTTATGCACAGCTTGGTGGAATGCCTATGATGATGATTACAGGTCAAAAACCAATTAAAAAATCTAAACAGGGACGATTTCAAATTATAGATGTTGTAAATATGATGAAACCTGTTACTAAGTATGCAAAACAAGTTGTAAATGGTAACAATATTCCATCAATGGTTAGAGAAGCATTTAAAATAGCAACTACTGAGAGACCAGGTGCTGTTCATATTGAATTACCTGAAGATATTGCAGCAGAAGAAGCTGATGATAATATCTATCCAGTACAAACATTTAAATATCCAAAAGCTGAAAAAGAAGCTATTTTAGATGCAGTAAAAATGATCGAAAATGCAAAAAGGCCACTAATTTTAATAGGAGCTGGTGCAAATAGAACAAGAATTGGTTGTTCATTAACTCATTTGGTTAACGAATCTGGAATTCCTTTTTTCTCTACTCAGATGGGTAAAGGTGTTGTTGACGAAAATCATAAGCTATGCCTAGGAACTGCTGCATTATCTAAAGATGACTTTATTCATTGTGCTATTGAAAGAGCAGATTTAATTATTAACATTGGTCATGATGTAATAGAAAAACCACCATTTTTTATGGAAAATGATGTGAATTCAACAAAAGTTATTCACATGAACTTTTTCCCATCTGAAGTGGATGATACATACTTCCCACAATTAGATGTCATTGGAGATATCTCTTCAAACATTGATGCACTTACAACAGCACTCTCACCTCAGGAAAAATGGGACTTTGAGTACTATAAAAGAGTTATATCTAATAATAAAGAACATCTATCAAAATATTTCAAAGATGAAAGATTTCCAATTTTACCTCAAAGAGCTGTTAAAACAGTTAGAGATTTATTGGACGATAAAGATATTGTTACTCTAGACAACGGTGTTTATAAAATTTGGTTTGCAAGAAACTACAATTGTGCAGAACCAAATACAATGTTACTTGACAACGCACTTGCTACTATGGGAGCTGGATTGCCTTCAGCAATTGGAGCAAAAATTGTCAATCCAGATCAAAAAGTAATTGCTGTGTGTGGTGATGGTGGATTTATGATGAACTCTCAAGAAATGGAAACTGCTGTAAGACTTAAACTTGATTTAACTGTTGTTATTTTAAATGATAACTCATATGGAATGATTAAGTGGAAACAAGAAGGTATGGGATTTGATAACTTTGGACTTGACTATTCTAACCCTGATTTTGTACAATACGCAAATTCATATGGGGCAATTGGTCACAGACCAGAATCTTGTGAAGAATTTACACAAACTTTAGAAAAATGTTTAAATTCTAAAGGGGTTCATTTAATTGATTTAGCAGTTGACTATTCTCTAAATCACTCAATTTTAAATGATTTATTAGCTAAAAAAGAATGTTTAATTTAATCCAAAAAGAAAAACAAGGGAATATAATGAGTAATATTGAAGTAACATCACCATTTGACGGAAGTGTAGTAGGAACTGTTGCATTTAAAACGTATGAAGAAGTTGAAGCAGCTATAGATTTAGCACAAGCTACTTTTTTAGATCATAAAAATGCATTACCTAAATACAAAAGAGTTGAGATTTTAGAAAAAGTGGTTGCAATAATGAGTTCTCAAATTGATGAACTAACTAAACTATGTGCTAGTGAAGGTGGAAAACCTTGGGCTGATTCTCAAGTTGAAGTAAACAGAGCAATTAATGGTGTTAAACTCGCAATTGAAGCATTAGGATCTTATGAAGGTAAAGAAATAGCAATGGGACATACAGCTTCAAGTGCAAACAGAATGGCTTATACTTTCAAAGAACCTATTGGTGTAGTTGCTGCAATTTCAGCATTTAACCATCCTCTTAATCTTGCAGTTCATCAAATTATTCCTGCCCTTGCAGTTGGATGTTCAGTTGTAATTAAACCTGCAACTCAAACTCCAATGAGTGCGATTAGAATGGTTGAAATTTTAGAAGAAGCTGGACTACCAGCTGGTTGGGCACAAGCTGTTGTTTGTGATAGAAAAGCTGGAGAATTACTAGCAACTAGTTCTAAAGTAAATGCGTTAACATTTATTGGTTCAGGTGCTGTTGGTTGGTATTTAAACTCAAAAGTAGCTCCAGGAACTAGAGTTGCATTAGAACATGGTGGAGTTGCCCCTGTTATTGTTGAAGCCGATGCTGATATTGAGGACTTAATTCCTTCCATTGGAAAAGGTGGTTTTTATCATGCTGGTCAAGTTTGTGTATCAGTACAGCGAGTATTTGTACATGAGTCAATTTGTGATGAAGTAGCTTCTAAATTAAGTGATTATGCTTCAAAATTAGTTGTAGGAGATCAATTAGATCCTAAAACTGAAGTTGGCCCTTTAATTAATCATAATGAAACTAATAGAGTTGAACAATGGGTAAATGAAGCAGTAACTAAAGGTGGGAAAATATTAACAGGTGGAAAACGAATATCTGATTCTTGTTTTGAACCAACAGTTATAGTTAATCCTTCTGATGATGCACTAGTATCAACTAAAGAGGTATTTGGACCTGTTGTTTGTATTTACTCATACAGTGATATTGAAGAAGCCTTTGATAGAGCAAATGCACTTGAAGTTTCTTTCCAAGCTGCAGTGTTTACAAAAAATATTGATACAGCTTTAAGAGCAGTTAAGCGGCTTAATGGAACGGCAGTTATGGTAAATGATCATACTGCATTTAGAGTTGATTGGATGCCTTTTGGAGGAGCTCGTGCTTCTGGACTTGGACTTGGTGGAATTCATCATAGTATGGAAGAGTGCACTAATGAAAAGATGATGGTAATTAAATCACCTTCGATTTAATAAAAGTACAATTTTATTAATGAAAAAAGGGGTAAGTGAATATATGCACTTACCCTTTTTAACATTCTACTTTCTAAGATATTTTATTACGATATACACTTTAACTTTTTATCTGCAAGTTTATGTTTAACGGGATTTTTATTATAATCTAGTGTTACCATAACAATTTCTTTTACATCTAAGATTACTTTGTTGGTTGTTTTATTTTTAATCTCACACCTTACTGTAATAGAAGTATTTCCTATTTTAACAAGCTCACATCCAATTACAACAATATCGCCAATGTTTGCAGGGTTTTTAAAAGCAACCTCACTCATTTTAACCGTTGCTAGTTTTGTAGTATCTAGTTGATCTGCTGCAAAAATTACCGCTTCTTCATCAATCCAAGCCAATGCTTGACCACCAAATAAAATTCCAGCTGAGTTTAAATGTGGATACATTACCATTCTTTGAGAATTGTATATCAATATAATACCTTTTATTAGATTTTATTTATTATTGTAATAAAAACTTGCCTACAGACTTGTCTTTTACAAGATTTTTGTGATTTACCACCACACCATGCATTGCTAAATAAATTCCACTTGGAATATTTGCACTTAAAAATCCAAGTGCAAGAGAAAAATTCATGGTTGCTTCAACCTCATCAATACTCATGGGAACCATAGCTCCTGTAAAAACAATTTTTTTATCATCTATTTCTTTTTCAATAAAAGCAGATGTTAATCCAACCGTATCTGTACCATGTATAATAATGATATTTTCACTGTCACTTTTTTTAATTGTTTGTGTAATAAGTTTTCTATCATCATCGTTCATGTCTAAACTATCTTTTGAAACAATATTTTTTATTTCAACATCAACATTGTGACAGGATTTTATAATTTTATCCAAAGCTACATTATCAGTTGGAACTAATAGTTGTCCTTTTATTGGGTTATATCTTTTATTAAACGTGCCACCTGTGTTTATAACTGTTACTTTCATTAAATTCCTTTACTCTAAAGTATGTTACTTCAAATCTTCTACCATTTTTTTTATTTTTACTGCTTTTTCAAAATGATCTAATTTATGTGTCATTATCCACCATTGTGCAGCTTCCATTAATAATTCTGGGTTATCATTTTTATTAGCAAAAAAAGCATAAAAAGACAAACCTACGTTGGTCCCTTTTTTTACGATTTTTTCATTACAAACTTGAATAATTTTTTGTTTTAGAATCTCTTTCATTTTTACCTTAAGTTACTTTATCATTACTTATTAGTCGCATATTTTATATCAAATATTCTTGAAACGATATAAATTGATTAATGCAATGGTAATCTAAATTCATATTTTTAGTATGAGTTATATACCAACAAGAGAAGACTAGTTGTATCTTGCAACTGTAATAGATTTATATTCAAGAAAAGTGCTTGATGTTCTATAGATTATACAATGAAAGTATCCTTAGTCAATGATGATTTAAATATGGCAATACTGCATAGAAATCCATGCAAAGGCTTTTTGTGGCATACAGTTAGAGTTTCATAATATGCTTCTTATTCATATAAGGATTTATTACAAAAACATGGCATTACACAAAGCATGAGCAGAAAAGGCAACTGTTGGGACAATGCTGTAGCAGAGAGTTTTTTTAAATCATTAAAAAATGAGTTAGTTTATAAAACATATTTTTATACCAAAAAACAAGCAAAAAAAGAGATAATAGTTATTTAGTAAATTTATCTCCAAATAAATTTAAAGAAAAAGAGTTTATGTTACAAATTTTGATTTTATTATCAATAATTCCTGCATTAATTTTCATATCAAAAACCTTTCGCTATTTAGATTGTTTATTCGAAATAATAAAAGAAGCCATAGTTATTTAGGATTTATAAGTCCTAATGAATTAGAGAAAAGATACAATGAAAATATTAATAAGTAAGTGATGTTAACTGAATAACATTGTGTCTATGTTACTGTGGTCATTCCACTTATTGTTTATTTTAACAAAGCTTTAATTTGTATTCTTTGCCTGAATAAGTATAGGCATATCAATAAATGAAATCCGTTCAACTATTAACAAAAGCTTCTTCACTAATAGAATCGAAGAGAATAGGAAGTAAAAACCCGTGGATAACACCATTCTTTTAATCATCAATTTATTACCTTGGAGATACTCGTGTACCATCATCGTCTAATAATTTCATACAAGGGTACGCACTATTTTGGCTGGCAAGACCTAGGTAAAAGTGAACAAAAACCTACTGTGGAGGCAAGCATCTACCAGGTACTAAAAAAAATATGCAAATATCAGAGTTGTACTATTTCTGTTGCAAGTCGAACCGATGCTGGTGTCCATGCACAAGGACAAGTTGTAAAAATTACTATAACCTTAGCAATTGAATCAGATAAACTTTTACTTGGTATGAATTCGCTATTACCAGATGATATCCGTATCTTAGAATGCCAACCGTGTATCGCAGAATTTAATTCTAACAAGGACAGCAAGAGTAAAGAGTATCATTATTACTTTTGTACAGATACAATATACAACCCAATTTTAAATGATATCGTTGAGCATATCCCCTTTAATAACAGGGACTCAACTATAGGGTCTGTTGATATAG
>ENA-ORXI01002308-ORXI01002308.1-sediment-metagenome-genome-assembly--contig:-NODE-2308-length-13802-cov-4.942659_pt1 | contig 13802 bp, 12 predicted proteins | sample MGYA00237861_ERZ511468 | MGnify/ENA primary metagenome ERZ511468 (study PRJEB26299, sample SAMN06266213) | sediment metagenome | isolation source: Hudson Canyon methane seep mesocosm | place... | reverse complement strand
GTTGCTCAAGAATCAATAAGAGAACAAGATACTATTGTAAGATGGGGTGGAGAAGAATTTATAATTTTACTTCCTGAAACCAATGCAGAAGGTGCAACAATTGCAGCAAATAAATTAAAAAGTGACATTGAAAATTTTTTAGATAGCAATATTCCTAGAAAAATAACAGCGAGTTTTGGAGTTACATGTTTAAATGAAGAAGATGATGAGAATAGCTTTGTAAAAAGAGCTGATCAAGCACTATACAAAGCTAAGGATGCGGGGAGAAATACCGTTTTTACATTAAATTAAAATGTAAAATCTTCTCCCAGATAGTGCTCTTTTACACTATTATTAGTTTTGATTTCATCACTGTTCCCTGAAGCTAGTAAACTACCACTTTTCATAACATATGCTCTGTTACAAATCTCTAAAGTTTCTCTAACATTATGATCTGTAATTAAAACGCCTATCCCTCTTAATGTCAGTTGATATATAATTTCTTGAATATCTTTAACTGCAATTGGATCAACACCAGCAAAAGGTTCATCAAGAAGTAAAAACTTTGGTTTAGAGACTAAAGCCCTGGCAATTTCAGTTCTTCTTCTTTCCCCTCCACTTAAACTAACACCTTTCCTTTGTCTAATTGGCTCAATATTAAAAATAGCCAATAGCTCTTCCACTCTTTTAAAACGTTCACCCTTATCTTCAATAACAATTTCAGCAGCTAACATTAAATTGTCTTCAACACTAAGGTCTTTAAAAATTGATGATTCTTGTGGTAAATAACCTATTCCTTTTAATGCCCTTTTGTGTAAAGGTAGGTTTGTGATGTTAAATTCATCAAAATATACTTCACCACTGGTTGGTTGAACCAAACCACAAACTGTATAAAAAGTTGTCGTTTTTCCAGCACCATTTGGTCCTAGGAGTCCAACAATTTCACCACTATTTACTTCAAGAGAAATGCCATTTAATATTTGTGTTTTTTTTATAGTTTTTGTAATGTTTTTAATTTCTAATTTATGCATAAATTTTATATAACCTCTTATCATCTAGTTTTTTTATTTTTATATTTATCACTTCAAAACCATACTCATTTAGTACATTTTCAAGTCTATCATCACCCCACTCTACAAAATGAATACCATCTTTTTCAAACTCTTCCAATAAACCAAGTGAGACAAATTCTTCCAACGTTTTATTATAAATATCATAATGAAATATATAATCCGAATATATAGTTTGTATAGAAAAGGTGGGAGATGTAACACAATCATCAATTCCAACTGATTTAACAAAATTTTTAACAAGTGTTGTTTTACCACTCGCCAAATCTCCTCTTAAAAGTACTATTTTATTTTTATTTAATACAATTGATTTAATTTTTTCAATAATTGTATCTATATCATTAATTCCAAGTTCAAATGATTGGTTCAAATTTTTATCGCATTATTGAATTTGATATTTCAACTATCTGTTCTAATTTTGCTTTAGCTTTTCCACTTAAAATTGCATCACGTGCTATTTGAATACCATCTTGTAAATCTCTGGCTTTCCCATCAACAATTAATGCAGCAGCTGCATTTATTAACACAATATCAAGTTTTGCACCTTTTTCTTTTCCATATAGTATATCTTTTGTAATTTGAGCATTAAGTATTGCATCACCACCAAGAATTTCTTCTTTTGGAGATATTTTTAAACCACATTCTTGTGGGTCTATTATAAAGTCTTCAATTTTTCCATTATCTAAAGAAGTTGCATATGTTATGTCACTAATTGAAATCTCATCCATTCCATCTTTTGAACTAACTACCATTGATTTTTTTGCTTCTAACATATTCAAGGCTTCTGCAATTCTGTTTATATAGTCTTGACTAAATACACCAATTAATTGCTTAGGAACACTTGCCGGATTTGACAAAGGTCCCAAAATATTAAAAATTGTTCTATGTGGTATTGATTTTCTAATTGGCATAATATATTTCATTGCAGGATGATGATTAATAGCAAACATAAAAGCGAAACCTGTTTCTTCTAACATGTCTGCTAATTTATGAACAGTTATGGCTAAATTCACACCTAAAGCTTCAAGCATATCTGCACTTCCAGAGTTACTTGTAATACTTCTATTACCATGTTTGGCAACAAAACAGCCACAAGCTGACAGTAAAATTGACACAGTAGTTGAAACATTAAAACTGTTACTTTTATCACCGCCAGTTCCACAGTTATCAATTAACTGTTCTTTTAAATGATAAGGGACTTGCAAGGGAATCAAGTGATCTCTCATCGCACTGGCAGCTGCAGCGATTTCAGCAGCAGTTTCACCTCTTTCATACAATTCTACAAGATATTCTCTTACTTCATCTTCAGGCAGTCTATTTTCAAAAATGTCATCAAATTTTAATTTTGCTTTATTAAACACTTAATATCCTTTATATCATTCAAACACTAATCATATTTTTTAACGTATTCATCCATTTTACTTTTGGGAGTTGATTTTGAAGCTGGAATTTGAAGCACTTCAAATTTATCTGTTTTTTCAAGATATCTGATTTCAACTATATCACCGACTTTTACTTCTTTTGCTTTTTTAACAGCAATATCATTTATAAATACAACTTTGTGAGCCAACATATCTTCTGCAACGGCTCTTCTTTTTGTTATATTTACGGCATTTAAAAATTTATCTATTCTCATAATCGATATTATAGCTAAGATAAGATAAAATACACCACCAAAAATGATAAATTATACGGAGATAATATGAGCAAAAAAGATGTTAAAAAAGTAGTACTGGCTTACAGTGGTGGGCTTGATACGTCAATTATTTTAAAATGGCTTCAAGATGAATATAATGCTGAAGTTATTACATTTACTGCTGATTTAGGACAAGGTGAAGAAGTTGAACCTGCACGCCAAAAAGCATTAGATATGGGAATTAAACCTGAAAATATTTTTATTTTAGATATACAAGAAGAATTTGTAAAAGATTACGTATTCCCAATGTTTCGAGCAAACGCAATTTATGAAGGTGAATATTTATTAGGAACTTCAATTGCAAGACCTCTTATTTCTAAAAAACAAATTGAAATTGCAACTAAAATGGGTGCAGATGCTGTATCTCATGGTGCAACGGGAAAAGGAAATGACCAAGTTAGATTTGAATTAGGTTATTTAGGACTAAATCCAGATATTACTGTAATTGCTCCATGGAGAGAGTGGGACTTAAACTCTAGAGAAAAATTATTAGCTTACGCAGCAGAGCATGGAATTAATATTGATAAAAAACATGTTGATGAAAATGGAAATCCTGCAGTGAGTCCATATTCTATGGATGCAAACTTATTACATATTTCATATGAAGGATTAGCATTAGAAGATCCATCAGCTGAACCAGAGGAATCTATGTGGTTATGGAGTGTATCTCCAGAAGATGCGCCTGATAAAGCTGAGTATATTACTATTGATTACAAAAATGGTGATCCAATTGCTATCAATGAAAAAGAATTATCTCCTGCAACCATTTTAAGAACATTAAATGAATATGGGAATAAACATGGAATTGGAAGAATTGATATTGTTGAAAACAGATATGTAGGGATGAAAGCCAGAGGTTGTTATGAAACTCCAGGTGGAACTATCATGTTAAAAGCTCACAGAGCAATTGAATCAATTTGTTTAGACAGAGAAGCTGCACATTTAAAAGATGAACTAATGCCAAGATACGCAAAACTTATTTACAATGGTTTTTGGTTCTCACCAGAGAGAGAAATGCTTCAAGCTTCAATTGATGCAACTCAAAAACATGTTGAAGGTAAAGTAAGACTTAAACTTTACAAAGGTAATGTTATTGTTGTAGGACGTGAATCTTCTAAATCATTATTCAGTGAAGCACACTCTACTTTTGAAGAAGATGAAGTGTATAATCAAAAAGATGCAGAAGGTTTTATTAAATTGAATGCATTAAGATTTATTATTGCAGGACAAAAACGAGACTAATAATTATATAATATAGTTGTGAATGGCTTTTTGTCATTTACAACTATTTCACTACTTATAAAAAGGCTTTTGAATGAACTACCTAAAAGACCTAGAAAAAATCATAAAAATAAATTCTTATACTAAAAACAAAACTGGCGTAGATGAAGTTGGAGATATCATGACTTCGTGGATGGAAGAACTTGGATTTGACACGATTAAATATGAAAGAAAAGATATAGGAAATCATCTTTTATACACCAGCAAAAAAGCTATTGGGAAAAGAATTCTTCTTTTAGGGCACAATGATACTGTATTTGCTCCACATACCTTTGATATATGTAAACAAGACGAGGATTGGATTTACGGTCCAGGCGTTTGTGATATGAAAGGGGGAAATATAGTTGCACTTCAAGCGCTAAGAAATATTTTTTCCAAAAATAAAAAAATATATAATATTGATTTTTTAATAGTCAGTGATGAAGAAACAGGAAGTGATGATTCAAATTTTGTAACCTCTGAATTGGCAGCTGATTATGATTATTGTTTTGTTTTTGAAGCAGCTGGAGCTAATCTTGAAATAGTCACTGCACGAAAAGGTGTGGGGACCTTTACCGTTAACATAGAAGGTGTTGCAGCTCATGCAGGTACCAGTTATGCAAAAGGAACCGATGCAAATCTTGAAGCCACTTATAAACTACAAAAATTTTCAGCTTTGACAAATCTTGAAATTGGTACGACAGTCAATGTTGGAAAAATTAATGGAGGGATTGGGTCCAATACCATTTCACCCAAATGCATCATGCTACTTGAAGCCAGATTCAGCAAAGACAGTGAACGGGACAGAGTTTTAAAAGAACTTCAAAACATAACAGACACCAGTTATGTTAAAGGCACAAAATCAGTTCTTTCAGGAATTGTCCAAAGAGATGTTATGGAAGAAAACAGTTCTCAACTTCTACTTATTAAAAAACTTGAAGCTATTACAAAAGAAAAGATATTAACCGAATACAGAGGTGGTGTCAGTGATGCAAATATAACATCCAATAATGGTCTATTAACGCTTGATGGGTTTGGGCCGTATGGTGATGGAGATCATACTGTTCGTGAAAGAGCACTAAAAAGCAGTTTTGAACAACGAATTAATTTAATGACAAAAATTTTGGATTATTTTCAATAAATTATATTAAAAATTATGTTTGCCACAATAATGCCACATAAATGCTACACTTCTTAATTATAATACGAAGTTACTACGATAAATGCAAATCAAATATAAAAGAAACTATAGTGTAATTTTATTACAATATGATTTCTTTTAGTATGAAATTTGTCATTTTATTTTATAGACATCATACGATAAGGATAATCATGGGGAAGAGAAAAATTGGGATGTGGCTTTATCAAAACGGCGGTGGAGATAAAATTCAAAAAGAATTAATTGAGAAACTAAAGCAAAGGGATATTGACACTTATTCTGGACTAAATCTCAGAAATGCAATAGCAAAAAATGGACATATCTTATACCCTGAAAATGGGAAAAACAATAAACTTGATAATTTAGATTTGTTTCTTTCATACAATGCAGGAGAGCAAACACAATATCAACTCTATTTGTATAAAGCATTAAGTCGCATTATTCCAACCATTAACAGTTTTGATGCTTTTGAACTCACAGAAGATAAGTTTCAATCTGCTTTTATTTTAAGAAAAAATGGTATTCAAACAGCAGATTATAAACTGTGTCACAGAGATGATACTCAACACTTAAAATCAATTATGGAAAAATGGTCAAAAATGGTATACAAACCAACTGATGGCTGGGGTGGTGTTGGATTAACAAAAATTGAGAGTCAAGAAACACTTGATATGTTGATGCCATTTCTAAATCAAATGGATTTAAGATATTTTTATGTTGAGAAGTTCATAGATTATGATAATACAGATTTTAGAGTTGATATTGTTGATGGTCAATTTGTTGGTTGTTATGGAAGAAAAGCAGGTGGCAGTGATTGGCGAACCAATGTCACTAGTGGCGGAAGTGTTTTTGCAAGAGAGCCTAATGATGCAGTCGTTGAATTAGCATTAAAAGCTACAAAAGTTACTGGTTTAGACATCTCAGGTGTTGATATCATCTATGATAGAAAAAAAGAAGAGTATGTAGTGTTAGAAGTCAATGGCATTCCCGCCTTTGCTACACCTGAACAAGAAAAATTGGGTTTAAATTTCAACAGTAAAAAAATAGATTTAATCGCCGAATTAATTGACAAAAAAACATCTTATTGTATTACAGACAGAAGAAAAAAAGACAGAAGAAAAAAAGGGGACAAAAAAAATGATTAAAAATGACAAAGATTTACCAAAATTAGGTTTTTTATACTTAGACTACGTATTAAGATTTTTCGACCATTCAAACTTTAAAGGTTGGCCAAATAAAATACAATCCGTTACTTATCATTGGGGCAATGACAAGCAAAGATTTATCAATGAAGTAAAAGCTAAAAAAATTGAGATCCTTATAGGAAATATCCCAGCAACAGCATATGAAACATTTAGACAAATAGCAAAAGAACTTCCAAAAGTAAGATTTGTTCCATCACTTGAAACACAGTTTTCTAATAAATCAAAAGAGAATGTAACTCTTTTTTGTAAAAAATACAATTTATCTATTCCTAAAACAGAAATATTTTATGACAGAGAAGAAGGTTATAAATACTTAAAAAATGATGCAACCTACCCTCAAATTGTAAAAAGAAGTTATGGACCTTCAAATTATGGAGGATATTTTGTTCACAAAGTGGACAACTATAAAGAAGCTCATGACTTACTAGAAGAGCATAAATATAATCCAATCTATACTCAAGATGGCATTGACTTAAAATACTCAGGAGATTTGAGAATTATGCTAATTGGACATAAGCCTGTGTGTGCATTTTGGAGATTTTCAGGTGAAGGAGAATGGATTACAAACACATCTCAGGGTGGCTCAATGAGTTATGAAAATGTACCAATGTCCGCTCTTGAACTTGCAGTAAATGCTTCAAAAGCAGCTAAAGCTGAGTATTGGGCTTGTGATATAGCACTTGATGCAAAAACAAATAAACCCTATATTTTAGAGTGTGCTACAGCATTTGCAGCATTCCCATATATTAGAGATTGGATTTGTCAATATTTAATGTGGGATTTTTCAAAAGGAAGATTTCCAAAACCTCATGTACCTCTTTTCTCATGGGAAGAGTTAGGAAAAGTTGATCCTTCGCTGCTTAGAACTATGAGACACATTGGTTTTAGTCAATACAAACCAAGTTGTGATGGTGCTTATTTTATAAATGAAAGAGACACTTCTTTTACTATGGAAAAAGCACAACTGAGTAATGAATCTGATTATCCAGAAGAAATTTCACACGATGATTTACCCACGTATGTAAAACTTGAAGATCTTCAAACAAAAGATATTAATGATAATCTAGAAATTCCAAAAATTAATTTTAACACTGCAACCTTAACAGATATTATGACTCTACAATCAATGGAAGAGGAATTAGCGTTAGAAATTGCAGAGTTCGCAAATGAATTGACAATCACAGATACCAGTGATTTATTAGAGCTGGAATCAATTAATGAACAAATGATAAAATCATGGGATGAAAATATTGGTGACATGAGAATTAATCTGAATGAAATTGATTTAAAACTGCTTACATCTATTAAAGGAATAGGCAATAAATTGGCCAAACAAATTTTAGAATACAAAAAAGACAATGGTACTTTTGAAAATATTGGTCAACTTAAAAATATAGATGGTATTGGTTTGCGAAAATTTGATGAGTTGTCTTTACGGTTTAAGATATAAAGGTTAAGTATGAAACAGTTATATCGTTCTTATGATGAATCAACGAATTTATTTAAAAATTTTGAAAAAGTTTACCCTAATCTGATCAAAGTAGAATCAATTGGACAAACTTGGGAAAAAAGAGAAATAAATTTAATTACGCTTTCATCTGATATAGAATCTGCTGATAAATTACCTGCTCTGTTTTTTACAGGAACCATTCATGCCCGAGAATGGATCGGGCATGAACTTGCTATAGATTTTGTAAAATATGTTGTTGATAATGTAGAAATAGACCCTGTACTTCAAAGTATACTCAGTCGTGCGACCATCTACATGGTGCCTTGTGCAAATCCTGATGGCTTTGAGTATTCAAGAACACATTTTTCATTTTGGAGAAAAAACAGAAGACAAAATGCCGATGGAAGTTTTGGTGTTGATTTAAACAGAAACTTTCCAATTGGTTTTATAAAAAGCACCAGTACCACTTCAAATATCTATGGAGGTCCTGAACCTTTTAGTGAGCCTGAAACCTGTGCTTTAAGAGATTTTGTTGAAAATCACCCCAATATATGTATCGCTTTAGATTATCATTCACAAGGTAATGTATTTTTTCCAGCACACGACTTTAGGCATGAAGATACATTGGATACTACAGATATGAATATTTTATGTGCAAATATGGCTGAAGAGATTAGAAAAGTAAGTGGACGAGAGTATGGAATACATCAAGGAAAGCCTCCTGCAAAACTAATTTCTGGTAGTGGTAGGGAATTTTATTACTCTAAAGGAGCAATCAGTGCTGTTGTTGAAGTAGGTACGAGAAACATCAGTGATTATATTGAGCATATGAGTGAGAATATCAGAGAGCATATTCCTGCTTTAATTGTAGCAGCTCAAGAAGTACCAAATTACGATAAAGATAACCAACTCAAAAGAGTAGAAAACTTTAATGTGGAAAACATTGGTTCCAATCATGTAGTTTTAACTTGGGATTACGAAGAAAATAACAACGTACATTTTGAAATATACAGAAGTTTAAAAAATAAAAGCTACTGCGGTGCTCATAACTTAATCACAAGAACTCAAGCGTTAACATTCAAAGATGAAAACCTGTTAAGTGGAACAGATTATTACTATAATATCAGAGCGGTTAAAAGAGGAATCATAAATCAAAAATCAGCTTATACTCCACAAGTTCGAGTCAGAACACAAGTTGAATACAATGAATTCAGTAGAATCTATTATGCAAACTCATCACAAACAGGTTATGTTGCCAGTAATATAAATAACAACGCCAAACACTTTGGAGTAAACTCATTATTTGTTGGAGTTGATGAAAATAAAGGTGTATCTTATGCTGTTGTTAGCATTGATTTAAAATCAATTCCAAGCAATGCCATTATTAAAAAAGCAAGTTTTCACCTTTATCCCATGAACAGAGTTTCAACAACCATTGAAAAATATGGAGAGTGGAATGTAGGTATTGTTGACCAAGAAACAATGGGTGACATTACAGATTTTGAAGATGTAGATAATATGCAGATTTTAAGATACGTAGGTCGCCCTACTGCTTCACATCAGTTGACTCAAGGAATTTGGAGAGATTGGTCATTATCAAGAAGTGAATGTACAATTTTAACCGATGAAATCAAAAATGATAAGGTTGTATTACGAATTGAAGGACCAAAGAAGTTAAGAACAGGAAGACAATCTCAAATGATGCAATGGGACATTGGATATGAAAGATTTGGGTTAGGACTTAACTATAGACCCTTTTTGGAATTAAACTACACATTAGAGCCAACTGTTACAACACTATATCCAAAATCAATAAATACCATTTCAAAACAAAATGTAAAACAAGATATTGTATCTTCAGGATTTGATGAAACTGGTTCAAAAATATACACCTCTTTTGAATTTGACTTATCCTCTTTGCCTCCACATGATTTTACAATGATAACAAAAGCATATTTTGAATTAAATTCCACAAAAATATACACAAAAGATGATATTAGATTTCATTTAGAATTTGTAGATGAAGATATTATTAACAGTTATGAAGGCATTTCCAACAGAGATATTATTCAAAATATTGGTTTTGATGTGAGTGCAAATGAACTTAAAAATAATCAAAAACAGTATTTCATGTTTGATTCATTCGCAGAAATTGAGTTGAATGGAAAGTTAGAAGACAAGTCAAATGTGGCCTTTGTTTTAAAACCGACTTCATCTAAGAAAGTCATTAAAAACAGTATCGTAAACTGGGCTACTGAAGACAACGAATTATCACCAAAACTTATAATTGAACATATACCAAAAAGACGATACCCTGTTGATGTTATAAAGAATCTTAAGCTATTTAAAGAGAATGGAAAAATAAAACTTTCTTGGGATAATCCAGATCAAAAAGATTTTGCTGGAGTTAAAGTTGTTAAAAATCCTTTTAGAAAACCCTATTCATGTAACGACGGGCAAAAAATATATTCAGGAAAAGACAACTATACATACGACAGTTTCGGTGCTCTCGATATTGAAAAGTATTATGCTGTATATACATTTGATGATGTTCCTAATTATTCAAAACCGATAATTATTAAATATACTCCATCTAATTAAAAACAAAGTGGGTGAAACCAACACTCACTTTGTCAAACTTACTTAAACACTTAACTTAATCTTAAATTTTAAAATTTCACAATTTATATTATATTTACCACAATTTTGCCACATTATTTTCATATGATTAAATAATGAAAAAGTCTTGGAGGTGTACAATGAGTAGTAGACAAATTGGTATGTGGTTATACCAAAACAGTGGTGGAGATAAAATTCAAGAAAAAATAGTTAGACAATTAAAAGAACGTGAAATAAATACAATTACTGGAATAGATTTAGGAAAAGCTGTTGTAAGTAATGGAGATATTTGTTGTGATACAAAAGGAACTTGTATTTGTATCAATACACAAATAGATTTACTATTTTCATACAATGCAAGTGGAAGCACTCCCTACCAAAACTACTTATATCAAGCCATAAGCAAAATAATACCCATGATAAATAATTACGAAGCTTATAACTTAACTGAAGACAAATTTCAAACCTCATTTTTACTGAAAAACTCAGGAGTTCAGACTGCTGATTATGAGCTGTGTTATAAAGATGACTTTAAACATATTGCAACAACCATACAAAAGTGGCCTAAAATGGTATGCAAACCAACCAATGGATATGGAGGTGCAGGGTTAACTAAAATTGATAATAACCTAAGTAGCGATATGGTCAATCATATACTAAAACAAAATGATTTAAAAAATATATATATAGAAAAATTCATTGATTATGATAACACTGACTATAGAGTTGATATTGTTGATGGTAAATATGTTTCTTGTTATGGCAGACGAGCACAAGATGGTGGATGGAAAACAAATATAGGAAGTGGAGGTTCAATTTTTTTAAGGGAACCCAATGATGACATTATCAATGTTGCACTCAAAGCAACAAAAGCAACTGGACTTGAAATAGCAGGCGTTGACATCATATATGACAGAGAAAAAGAAGAATATGTTGTTTTAGAAGTAAACGGAATACCAGCATTTGCAACACCAGAACAAGAAAAACTAGGACTTGATTTTAATGATAAAAAAATAGATATGATTGTTAATATGATTGACAGGTTAACAGCACATAAAATAATGGCAAATGAACTTATTGCATAAGGAGCTCTAATGGTAAGTCCTCAAACAACATTAGCAGATGAAAAGTACTTTAAAGGAGTACGAATTAATTGTAAAATAAATTTAAACCATGCAACAATAGATGATATTATGAAATTAAAAGATATTGATGAGGATACTGCAAATGATATTATTGATTTTGCAAAAGACACTACGATAACTGATAATTATGATTTGTTAGAATTAGAGTCTATTGATATGCCTATGTTAAGCAGTTGGAATAAATTTATTGCTGATATGAGAATAAATATAAACCATGTTGACATTAGCTCTTTACAAAAAGTAAAAGGTGTGAGTAAAAAATTAGCACAAAAAATATTAACAAAAAAAGAAGAACTGGGTTTATATACAAATATTAATCAGCTAAAACAAATAGATACTCTAAAAAAAGAAACTTTCGAAAACATCAAACTTAGATTTAAAATATAGCCTAATATTAAAATATATCATTATAATGTCAGATTATAATGATATACTTCTGCATAAAAGAAGAACTATAAAATCTAGGAACATACATGATATATAATTATAAAAATTTCAAACCAAAAATTAAAAAAAGTGCATGGATAGCGCCAAGTGCTGATGTTATTGGTAAAGTTAAAATAGGAAAAGACTCTTCTGTGTGGTATGGCTGTGTCATACGTGCGGATGTAAATCAAGTCATCATAGGAAAAAGAGTGAACGTGCAAGATTTATCTTGTATACACGTAGACCATGAAATACCTACAGTTATTGGTGATGATGTCACCATAGGACATCAAGTCATGCTTCACAGTTGTAAGATAGGTAATGGGTGCCTAATAGGAATGAGCAGCACCATACTTGATGGAGCAGAGATTGGTGAAGGTTCAATTGTAGGTGCGAAATCACTGGTCACTGCAAATAAAAAATTTCCACCAAGAAGTTTGATTATGGGAACACCTGCTAAGGTTATTCGTGAGTTGAGTGATGAAGAAGTAAAAGGGTTAATCACTCATGCGGGGAAATATGTGGGGTATAAAAACGATTATATGTAAGAGTGTACTTTCCAACCACTGGTTGGAAAGTATTAACGAGGTGATCCAGAACGAATCGCCCCAAATACACCTTGAACACTTGTACCATTAACATTTATAGTTCCTCCAACTGCAGGAGGAGATCCTGCGCCATCCGTTCCATAATATTTTCCAGCAATACTTCCCGAAGTAACTTCAGTTGATCCACCATTATCAGTAAACGTACTACTACTAAAACCTGATGTATTTACATTTCCACCTTCGATATTACCTTTCCAAATTCCACTTCCAATATTAAAGTCACCCGTAAATGAAGAGTTGGTAAAATCAATTGCTAAATTAATATCACCTGTGTAATTTGATGAACCAGATATAGCAGCAATTGAACCCGTACCAACATAATCTTGAACTCCTGCACTTCCAATCAATGCTTCAATTTGTGTAGTTGGTGTTAATGTTCCAGTAATATAAGAGCCAATTTTTGCTGTGGCTGAAGATGATTCTTTCCAGTACCCAATATCCAAATGTGCCCCATCCGTATAAATACTTTCTTGATATGCATCCGTAGGTAAAGAATCTAATAGTACACTGCTTGTCACAGGTGTACTAGAAGTTGGATCTGTAGTTGAACTAGTAGTATCTGTTGTTGTATCTGTTGTTGTATCTGTTGTATCTGTTGTATCATCCGTTGGATCATCGTTTGTATCTGCATCTGAATCAGGGTCAGTAGTATCAGCTGCAGTTTCTTCGGCAGCATCAACAGCATCTGCAACTGCACTGACCACCTCAGTAATTTCTGATATATCAGGTATTTCAACTTCCACAACAGGACTTTCAATTGTTGTATCAGGTACATCTATCACAGGACTATCAACTTCAGGTGTACTGGTATCTGGTGTATCTGTTGATATTGCACTGTCTGAAATATCCGTAGATGGAGTATCTGTATCTGGTGTATCAGAATCAACAGAATCTGTTGTCACAGGAGTATCTGATTCAGGAGTTTCAGAAGGTGCTTCTTCACTTGGAGTACCTGAAGTTTCATCAACAGGTGTTTCTTCGCTTACTGGCTCATCAGTTGAAGATTCCTCACTGGTTGTTTCTTGAGCAGAAGACTCTTTACTGGTTTCACCTTCTTGATTATCGACACCCTCTTCGCTTGAAGTTTCATCATTGTCATCGGTTGATTCTTCTTGCTTTGTTTCTTTATCTTTTGACTCTTCGCTAGATGATTCTTCTTGATTCGATTCATCACTTGTCGATTCT